>Ga0325405_1000658_pt1 | contig 33621 bp, 16 predicted proteins | sample PopdelMetagenome_21_FD_205663 | JGI IMG/M metagenome (GOLD analysis project Ga0325405, IMG submission 205663) | Populus deltoides microbial communities from Bellville, Georgia, United States - Xylem-Control-R2 | ecosystem: Host-associated > Plants > Phyllosphere > Stem > Wood/Secondary xylem... | reverse complement strand
AAAAAAAACACATGGAAAAGAGAGAAAAAGAAACTCACAGCTAAAAAGTAATTTTTTAACATAAAATTTATCTTTCCTATTTGTATTTATATTTTTATTTAAAGTGGACCCATGAAGTAAATAATAAGAATTCTAATAGGATCTCACTTGTTACTATTAATGTAAAAATTAACTAGACTTTAATAACCCTAAAAATAAAAAAAATTATGGTATTTAAATAATAATTAGTGAATTCCTATTAATTACTAAGATGAAAGATCAAATAAAACTCATGAACTAGTAAAAATTCATTAATTACTAGCATCATAAAAATTTTCAAAACAAATTTTCATTTGTTTATTTTGAATTTTCGATAATCACCTCAATTCCTCTTATTTATCTCAAAGTATTTTTTAAAAAATAATTTTTTTTTAAATAATTTTTTTATATTTTCAGATTATTTTAATATATTAATGTCAAAAATAATTTTTAAAAAATAAAAAAAATATTATTTTAATATATTTTTAAAAATAATTATAACTACACTCCTAAACTCCTTATAAATATCCTACTAATGATTATCCTCAATTTTCATAAAACTCCACATGTTTATCCAAAGCATGGATGGTACACCTCTTTTTTCAAACCATGTTTACAAGACTTTGACTTTTATCAATTTGATGATCCATTGACCGTTTCGGTATGACGTTTTCTTTTCCTTTACCAAAACTATCTTGTTTCAATTTTTTATTTTAAAAAGCTCGGGTTGACCACCAAAGTCAACTCCTGAGACCTGTCTTATTATTATGCTGAAAACTTGTCCTTCATTTCCATATTATTTATAGATTTGATTCAATTCATGAGCTAAGCAAGTCTACTTATTTTAATATCGGAGACAATTCTAATTTGAAAAAAAAAGCCAAGGAAAAATCAACAATTACTTTCATTATTATTCTTTGAATTGGATCCAGTCATGATCCAAGAAGACTCTTTATTTTCAATTCCACGAAATTTCTATCTTTGCATAAAAAGAAGAAGAGCAAGAGATAAAATTCTATCTTTGCATAAATTGGTAATCTCAATTCTTTATTTTAATTTCCATTTCGTGACCTAATTGTATAGAACTAAAAACATCAACGTGCTATTTTTAATTGCAATTCTGTTTTTTTAATAAATAAATTTAACATGTAACGCGAGATTTACTTAAAATGTGTTTGAAAGTGTGATAATAATATTTTTTTAATGACATATTAAAATAATATATATTTTATTTTTTAAAAATTATTTTTGATACCAGCATATTAAAACAATCTAAAAACACTAAAATTATTAATTTGAAATAATTTTTTTTATTTTTTTAAAAACATTTTAAAATATAAAAAGAAACCCAATGCATTATATTTACAAGAAAGAACAATATATTTATGATTGTTAAGATCTAAGTTATTAAATTATTATATTAACTTACGAGTCTCCAAGTTAATTTATGAGTTAAAATGAATATATATATATATATTGTTTAAAATAAAATGAATACATACTCAATATATTGATTAAGTCAACGAAATCATAAATTTACCTATTAAATTAATTAAATTTAGTCAAACCAATATTAAAACTAATTTATTTTAAAATACAACTTAGATCAATCTCTATATCACAGTTTTTCCAGTAAACCCGTTTATCAAATCAAATTTAACAACTATGAATTTTTTTATTTTAATTTTCTATACTTAACTTTTTTATTTTTTTGCGTGGTAGACAAGCTAATTATAGAAAATCAATGCCCTCCATGTAAAAAAAGCCCTCTTAACATTTCAAATGGTAAAAGTAAATCAGAAAAAAAAAACAAACTTTTTAACCACTGCTTCCCAATACCAAGTATACCACAAGACCATTACTCTTCTACTCTTTAACCACATCTTCCCAGAATGTGTGAAATATTCAAATGACTTTTTTTTCGAGTGGAATCGCCGACGTCTTCAAGCAGCTATAACTGGTTTCGCAGCTGCGAGTTTCACAATTCCATGGTGGATTTGTTCTGCAAAGATGACGAGTCTTGGCACCAAAGCAGCCTTTTCAATCCCCAAAACCAATCTTTTCCAGCTCCAAGCTGCTCTCTTTCACTCCTCTCCTGTTCTTGAACGCAAAAGACGCAATTTTTGTGATGCTGTTAGTGTCTCTCCCTACCTCTTTCTCTTCATATGTGCATATGTATATGGAATGGATTCTTTGATTTTTTTTTTTAAATTTGGGTTTTTTTTAATATATATTTTTTGTGTAGTATTCAGTGCTTTTGATGAGTTGGGGTATAGTTTTTGATCTTGTTGATTGGCCTTTTAAATCATTTTGTCTTTTGAGAAGGAAAATGTGTGAAAAATTGATTTACAAGGAAAAATATGATACCCAAAGACCTTAACGTTTTGCCTTTTTAACTTGGCAGACAGAAATGTCGAAAGATAGAATTCAATCTTGCTTCATATCTTATTTTTCCTTAGCAACCAGAGAGACTTATATCGTAAATGTTTAAGCTTTACTTAGAAAACTTGCCAGAATTGCTTCTTTTCCTCCATTTCATCAACTGAACAAACCGCCTCTATGTTTCTGTCTGGAAATTAAGTTTGATATTTAGAAGGAAGAAATAACGAATTGTGGCACATAATTATAACGGTTAAATGAACTTCATTTGGAGCGTGTGTGGGCACTCGGTAGTGACATTTTTTTGAAACATTAATCTGAATCTGTTGAATAATTCCCTTTCTTTCCCAATGTTAGGGTTTAGGGAGAGTCATTTTCTTGGCCACAATCTGTGAATAATATGAATTTAAGAGGTGTTCCATTTTATATTGCAAAAGTCCTGTCTCACGATTAACATACTGGTGTATTATTTTGGTCTGGTACACTAAGTTTTCAATAAGTTTTGTTCTTCGGCGCATTTCCATGATCTTTTAAACAACATGTTCTTGGTAGTCTAATTTAAGTAGTAAGATACGTTCTCAAAAAGTTTGATTCCCTCTATTTTTTTCTTCTGTTTATAATTTCCTATCTTTGCACTTTTTGATAGATTTACTGAACATATCGTATTTGATAAGAAGTCCAATCAATGGCTTCTTTTTCTTTATTTACTAAAAAGAGTCTTATATTTTCCCCCCTTTTGCATGGTGTGAAATGAAAATATTCTCTCCTGTTTTTGATAAATTGCACATTTCTCTTGCTGAATGAAATTGCTTGTTCAATGCAGAGTCATAGATCCAGAAATAGATCCAACAATTATTCTAGGAGGTCCAGGAGGTTAAATGCAAATGAAGCGTTACTGCGTAATATCGGTGCTTATGCAGACCACCTATTTCAGGTTCTTTCTTGACATTGCCCACTTGCTATATACACTCTTGTTGTTTTATCATGTCCAACGAGTTCATGCTTTCTCAATTGTGATTCTGCTGTGTTTCCCAGGCTTTGTTGTAAGCAGTACAAAAGTGGGATTGACTGGTTTATGTGTGTTATTTTAAGATATGGTCTTTCGGTGTTTGTGTGTTTTGTTTTTCCAAGGGTGGGGTTGGGGTTGGTTAATGTAAAATGTACGTTCCCATGATGTTTGAAATTTCCCCTTAGTGTCTTACTTGAAATCCTATTTTGATAACCTCTAGTTTTCTGCTGTTGAGTTTCTTTGGGAGGTGAGATTTGTACAAATTGATGGATAAACTAGAGCTTGATGCTATGTCTGGGAGAATACAAGTGACAAGGAGAAGAGGGAAGTGAGTTGAATAGAAGGTCTAAGAGTGATTTACAAATATTAAGAAGCTATTGATTTTCCTCTTATCTAAATGAAGAAGGGGTTTTTGTACAAGGAAGGTATCTTGTATAAATATCGAGACAAGCACATTGAAAGGCCAAGGGAGAGAATAAGGCAATTCTTAGCAGATTAGGAGCTAATTGACACATGAGGGTAGGAAGCCGAACCAATGGTATAAGGTTGGTTTAAAGTTACAAAATAGATCAAGAAGAATGAGGGTGATTGGTTTGAAGTCTTACAATGCAGAATAATCCTTTAAAAGTTGGTTGAATCTTCAAGTGAATTCCATGAGAACATTTGAAGTTTTCTTCTTAATGAGTGATCTCAGGAATGGTAAAAGAAACCTTAGACGTTTAGAGTATGAAAAGATCTTTCATTAGCTAATTGGTGAACTTTGTCGCACTAACATCATGTCAACTTGCTCTCTTTTCTAGGATGGGGGAAGTGGTCTTTTTATGAGAAGGAGAAAGGTTTTATATTAAAAAGAAGTCGACACTAAGTATTATGGTTACTAGAAAACTTCAACTGTTTTTTAGAATTCTAAGATAAGGGATACTCTAAAGCATCTGACCTGAGATAAGCTGTCTTATTAATTTTGTATTATATTCCTAACAATTTGTTGTGCCTGATTTACCAACATTCTTATCTATGAGTAATAGTGGGTCTCCTGCAATGAGTTAAACTTGAGCGATTGGTTTAAGCTAACAATTCCATGGTCTAATTCATCTTTGTCACTCATAGTTATTATCTTTTGATAATACCAAGTGAATTGACATGTCTATAGTTGGTGACTCTGATCATGACCTGTGACTAATAGTCTGTTAAGCCATGCTAATGAATAACCAATGAGTTTATGTTGAGCACATTGAACTCAGCCCAAATCCTACAGAGTGTCCTTAGATAATGTCTTATGAAGGTTTATTTATCCTATAGTATCCAAGATTCACTTGCAATATTTACTGATTGAATGAAGATTGTATGTCTCAATCCTATCCAAATAGTGTCCGTCATGGGTTCATCTACTTGGTGGTGAAGGTGTCGGTCACCACCGTTTACAGGCTATCGGTGACCAAAAAGTTTCAATCTTTTTGGCTCCTAAAGCTGTTTTTTCTTGACAGCTTGGGTTGTGATGCATTGTTGAGCTTCTTGAAGGGGAGAGGATAAGAGTGACTATGCTCGTAGGCTGCACCACTTCCTATGATTCCTTATGGTGGTGGAGGTGTAAGTAACCTCCAGCTGATGAGTGAGATCCAACGCTAGGAAGATTCAACATACTCTTGTTTCTTCTCCTGACATCTTCTTTTCTCTCTTTTTTTTGGTGTTTTTCGATTAGAGAAGGCTAGGAAAGTTGGCCGTATGACGAGAAGAGAGAGGAAGGTTAAAGTTGTTGTTGTGGTGGCCGAAATGATGGTGGTTGACTGAATTTGGTGAGGCAGGTTGAGATGTAGCTAGGGTTCTTGGTTTTGGGCTGTTCAGGAGAGAAGATGTTAGGTTTATTTTTGTGTGTGGATCATCAAATTTCAGCTCTCTTTTTTTGTCTTTCACTTATAGAGACTTGATTTCTTCTTCTTTTTTTATCTCCTCCCTCTCTCACACTATTCACTCTTTTATTTTATTTATGGCCTACCAATTTGGTCTTCTTTTTTTAGTTACTTGGTCCCTAAGTAACTAAAATTGGTTTTGGTCCTTTTTTTTCTTTGTGTTTTGTACTTTAGTTCCTTGTCCATTTTGCTCTCTATTTTGTTTTTCATATTTTTTTTTGTATTTGTTTTTTAAAAAACAACGTTATCTTCAATTCGATAAGAAAAGTAATAAAAAATTACAAAATGGATGTGTTAATGGATGAAATGTGTCAAAAACATATTTTTGAATTTTGATTTTTTGAAAAAACATTGAAAATTAGAAAATGGACATAAATGTGTCGAAAATATATTTTTGAATTTATGATTTTTTCGAGAAGACATCAATAAGAGAAAAAATAGTCAAAAAATCATAAAATGGGTGTGTGAATGGCCAAAATGCATCGAAAACATATTTTTTGGATTTTTGAAAAATATTTAGGAATTAGGGGTAAAAAATTGGGCTATCCTGTTCATCAATCCCAAAACCTCTTTTGACTATACTATATTCACCATTGTTCTCTTCAAATGATAGCTATTCACTCTGGATCATGTTGTTAACCTACTTCTTGAACCCTTAATAATGATCAATGAAATGACCCGCAACTCTTATATGATACTCATATTTAGTAGCTCTTGTATGATACTCACATTTAGCATTTTTGTTGTATAATTTAGGAAAATATGGTTGGATGAGTTCAAGGGATTGAGATGCTATCAGATAGACATTCACGGTGTTGGTAAATGTTAAGGAGAGAAAATTTGGATGATGTGACCAAGATTTTGGATCATGATCGCAAATGATTTTGACTTACGGGTTCATTTCATGACCTGAGTCACGTGTTTTAAAACTTAACCTAAGTTAACCTCGTTTTTTTAGGTTTTATTACACTGAGTTTCCTTTTCATTTGCATCCTAACGTTGGTGTTATATTTTTTTGTAAAACTAGGATTCATGATTTTATTCTATTCGATTTCCTTTCTATTTAGTTCTTCTGATCTTATTACTTGGACCATAGATTTGACAGGTTAGTACAAGTTCACTCAGTTCTTTTTAGGGGTCGTTTTTTTTTAATAAAAAAATTAATATTATTTTGGTTTTGTCTTTCAACATTAAGTTGTTTTACAATTGTACTTCGTAATTTATCTTGATTTGCCCTTTATTAAGTCATCTCATTTATATGATCCGGGTCATGAAATTTTGTTGGCTTACATAGTTTGCTGGTTTTTTTGGATTTTTTTTTAATTTATTTTTATAATTTCATTCTTTTTACATTGGATTTGTTGTGTATTGGGCTTTATCTTTTTTTTTTGCTTTTTATTGGTGTCATGGTCTCATGTTTTGGGTTGCAGATTTGACATGCGTGCTCGGTTTGACTTTACTCTTTTTTTTTTCATTTTTATTCTTCTGCATTAAGTTGGCTAGGAATTGAGCTTTTTCACCTTTTTTCTTTTGGTTGGCATTATTTTTTTTTAGGTTCTCATGAAAGCTGCTTTTTATTTTATTTTTAATCCGGTCAATTAATTGTCATTGTCTTTTCTTTTATTATTTAATTAAATGATACCAGCTTATTTTACTCAGTCAGTTCTTTGAACCGAGCTATAGATTTTTTTTATTTGCTTTTTAAAAATGCTCTTGTGCCTACCTAGCTTTTTTTATGCTAAAAAAAATTGATTTGGTCCTGCTAAAATGCTCTCATGCCTCTTGAGCTTTTTTTTATGCTAAAAAAAAGATCTGGTCCATGGTATAGTGCGGTAGTGTGGGAACACTAATCTAGTCAAAACTAAATTGCATCACATGTATTATTATTTTTGAGTTGGTAAGTTACTTTTTAGTTAATAAAACAGGTTTAAAGTTCAAATCATGTTTTATGCAATTTGGTTTTTATGATATTTTACAAAATGGTATCTTAAAATAAAAAATTTATGTTGTAGTCTCTACACTATATCAAGTTTGGCTTGTCCCTCTAACCATTGCTAATGGATGGAGTAGCAATGACATAAAGGTTGGAGAGGTTAGTTGATCTAAATCACTGTCAATAGTCATTGTTTATGGATTGAGTTGTAAAGTCTATGATTAATAGACAACTTTTATATTTTGAAAAGTTAGGGTGTACGTGTATTTATTAGAATGTTCTATTCATTATAAAAGTTCAAATTAATGATCTTTTTTTCTGTTTAGAATTTTCTATCTATGCACTTTTTGATAGATCTACTGAACACATCGTATTTGATAAGAAGTCCAATCACTGGCTTCTTTTTCTTTATTTATAAAAAAGTTTTATATTTTTCCTCTTTCTGCATGGTGTGAAATGAAAATATTCTCTCCTGTTTTTGATAAGTTGAACATATTCTCTTGCTGAATGAAACTGTTCATTCAATGCAGAGTTATAGATCCAACAATTATTCTAGGAGGTCCAGTAGGTTAAATGCAAAGGAAGTGTTACTGCATAATATCGGTTCTTATGCAGATCACCTATTTCAGGTTCTTTCCTGACGTTGCCAACTTGCTATATACTCTCTAATTGTTTTATCATCTCCAAGGAGTTCATGCTTTCTTAATTGATAGTCTGCTGATTTAGAATATTTGTCTCTCAAGCTTTGTTGTAATCAGTACAGAAGTGGGATTGGCTGGTATATGTGTGTTATTTTAAGATATGGTCTTTCAGTGTTTGTGTGTGTGTTTTGTTTTTCAGAGGGTGGGGTTAGGGTTGATTACTGTAAAATATATGTTCCCACGATGTCTGAAATTTCCCGTTTGTGTCCTACTTGAAATCCTATTTTGATAACCTCTAGTTTTCTGCTGTTGAGTTTCTTTAGGAGGTGAGATATGTACAGATTGATTGTTAAACCAAAGTCTGATGCTGTGCTTGGGAGAATACAAGTTACAAGGATACGAGGGAAGGGAGTTGAATAGAAGGTCTAAGAGTGATTTACAAATGTTAAGAAGCTATTGATTTTCCTTAAAGATGGGTTTTTTTTTTGTATGGGGGAGGTATCTTGTATAAATCTTAGGAAAAACATTGAAAGGTCAAGGGAGAGAATAAGGCAATTCTTAGCAGATCAAAAGCTAATTGATGCATGAGAGCAGGAAGCTGAACTAATGGTGTAAGGTTGGTTTAAAGTTACAAAATAGATTGAGAAGAATGAGGGTGATTGGTTTGAAGTCTTATAATGCATAAGAATCCTTTAAAAGATGGTTGAGTCTTTAAGTGAATTCCATGAGAACATTTGAAGTTTTCTTATTGATGAGAGATCACAGGAATGGTAAAAAAAACTTTGATGTTTAAAGTGAGAAGATCACTTATTAGTTAATTGATGATTTGTTGCTTCCAATATTGCGACGACCCACTATCTTTCATAGAAAGAGGAAAATAGTTTTTTTTTTTTTTTGTGAGGGGGAAAATGTCTTACATTAAAAAAGAGTCGTCACTTAGTATTATGGTTTCTAAAAAACCTAAATTGGTCTTCAGAGTTCCAAGGTAAGAGACTAGTTATGTTAAAGTGAAGATACTATCACCTTGTAACATTCTACTTGAAATAAGTTGCGCTAATCTTGTCATTTATTCGTAATAGTCGGTTGTGCCTAATCTTTCAGTAGTCTTATTTATGGGTGATAGTGGGCCCACTACATTTAGTTAAACCTTGGAGGATTGGTTTAAGCCTAACCATTATATGGTATGGTTCATCTTTGGCAAGTTCTAGTTATTATATTTTGATAATACTTGGTTAATTGACATGTCTATAGCTGGTGACTCTTGATCATAACTTGTGACTAATTGTTTTGTCAAGTCGAGCTAATACATAACCAATGGGCTTATGTTGGACTCATTGAACCCAACTCAAATTCTAGAAAGAGTATAGATAATGTCTTGTTAAGGTTTATTTATCCTATATCCAAGATTTACTCGCAATATTTTCTAAATGAATGAAGATTGTATGCCCCGATCCTATCCAAATAGTGTCGGTCACGGGTTCATCTATTTGGAATAGGATCTGGAACAATAAACATGAGCAAGATGCAAGTTTTGAAGGATTTGGCCTAGATGCACAAAAACCAAAAACTAGAAAGCACATTGCAATATATGTTTATCCACAAAAAAATATCATACTAAAAAATAAACACAAGCAATTCAAATGTTTATGTACATACTCAATTTCAAAGTTTATCCAAACCCAACAATTTCATCATAAATACACATCCAAATCACCACCATAAACCAAATTATCATTCACAGTATGTTTAGTGTTCGAAATGAACTCTTTGGAGTGAATGAGGTGAACTGGAAGTGTTTGAAACAAGAGGTGGAAGTGGCTAAAAAATGCTGGAAAATTTGGCAGCGGTGGCTCAGATTGTGTTGCGTCGTTTTAATTAATGCTTGGGGGGAGAGGAGAGTGGCTATGTCCGCAGGATACACCACTTCATCATTTTTCTCCTGGTGGTAGAGGTGTCGGTCACTGTTATTCATAGGAGAAGATCGGTGGCTGGAAATTTTCAGCTTTTTTTGCTCCTGATGTTTTTTATTTTCTTCGAACAGCCTGGGTTGCGATGTGTCATTGAGCTTATTGAAGGGGAGAGGAGAGTGGCTAACTGCACCACTTCCTTTTCTTCCTCCAAGTGGTCAAGGTGTAAGTCACCTCTGGCTGGTGAGTGACTAGGGTTCTTGGTTGTCCAGTGAGATCCGATGCTGGGAAAATTCGGTTGGCTGTTGTTTCTTCTTCCAGCAACTTTTTTTCTCACTTTATTTTGGTGTTTTTCAATGAAGGAGGCTAGAGAAGTTAGCCGATTGATGAGTAAAGATGAGAGGAAGGTTAGAGTTGCTATTGTGGTAGCCAGAATGATGGTGGTTGGCAGGAATATGGTGAGGTAGGCTGAGATGGGACTAGGGTTCTTGCTTTTGGTTTTGGGTTGTTTGGGAGAGATGTTAGGTTTTTTGTGTGTGGGTTCTCATATTTCAGCTCTTGTCTTATGTTTTTTTTTTCATCTCCTCTCTCTATCACACTATTTGCTCTTCTATTTATAGTTCACAAATTTTGTCATCTTTTTGCTTAGTTATATGGCCTCCATGTAACTCAATTTTGTTTTGGTTCATTTTTTTTCTTTTCTTGTTTTGCACTTTAGACCCTTATCTCTTTTGTTCCATGTTCTGATTTTTTATTTTCACTTTTTTTTGTATTTTGTTTTTTATTTAAGAAAACAACACTAACATTAATTCAATAAGAAAAGTAATTAAGAATTATAAAATGGACGTGTTAATGGTTGAAATATGTTGAAAGCATAGTTTTGAATTTTAATTTTTTGAAAAGACGTTGAAAATTACAAAATGAACGCAAATGCGTCGAAAATATATTTTTGAATTTTTGATTTTTTGGAGAAGACATCAACAAGAGAAAATAGTAAAAAATCACAAAATTGGTGTGTGAATGGCCAAAATGCATCGAAAACACATTTTTTAATTTGTTTTTTCTTTTTTTTTTGAATTTTTTAAAAATATTTTAGAATTGAGTGTCAGGTAATGTCAAACTTGATTACTTGAAATAATGGGAACCAATAACACTGTCCAGTATAATGTCAACCGAGGAAAAATAACCTTTTTGCAAATAGTGCAGCCATGTCAGGTTTACCTTTTTCATATTGTAGAAGTCTTGAACTTGCTTTACTTTATGTAGGTTGGTATTTTGTTGAATAGTTTAGGGAATTGATTCATATATTACGTTCAAATTGCTGAGATTAATAATTTGGTCATGTGATTTATATGACTTTGGTATTGCTGGTTTCTGGGTGATCTTGGATATAATTCCAAATTATACTGTACCAGATACAGCTCATTTTGGATCCTGGTTGTTGATCCATGGCTTTGGGTTTTGTTTGTTTGTTAAGAACTTGCAACAACTAAAGTGCTGCTTAAAGGTATCAACAACGAAAGCTACAAACTTTCACATGCTTTACTTAATAAACAAAACTTGCTTCTATTTCATTTTCAAATCATGATTGCTACTTTAAAAAATACTACGTTTTTGGATATGGAAAGAAAGGAATGCACTGGAGGATATGTTATCTCCTCCCAAACTAATTAAGAAAAAACTGAACAGGAGGCAGAAGTACTTTTTCTTTGAGAAATATTTGTCGAATATACATGTTCATGAGTGAGAAGTAATTTGCAATCTTGTTCTGCTGCTTCCCTCTCTGAGACTGCTTCTTTTATTTCAGCATGATTTGCAGAATTGATTGTGACAGAGCAGCTCATTTCTAATTTCACAGATTGGTCTATTTTCTGAAATTCATTTTATATGGGAAATTTGAGTGGGTGCAAATTTTGTTATTTTTCCATTCTAATTATATTCCTGGACAGCAAGGGCCTTTAACTTCATGTAATTTTTAATTTTTTTTCCTCTGGATTGTAGAGTTGGCATGATGGTTTTGATGAGGAAGATCCATCTTCAAGTAGCGGCCCCTCATGGTTTAGACAACAATACTCCAAGGGATCAAGAAAGGACATGAATGACAATCGGAGAACCACGAGTTGGGGTAAAAGTACGTTCCATGAAGTATTTACACTTTGGTGTAGGGGTTAGGGGAGAGATTGACTGCCTCAGTTATTATTCTCCTTGTTTGATTGAGTTTTTTGGGAGGACGAGTTATTTAGGGTAACATCAACTCCCAATGCCACAAGGGGAATGATTGTTACTTGGGAGGCAGGGGTGTTCTTTCACCCCCGCACCCCTCACTACAGTATTATGAAAATTTTATTCTCTCCCATGTTACATTTCTCTCTCTCTTTCATGATTAACAATTTATTCTTGCGTTTGTCAACACTTTTAACACTAACTTTAGCTTTCTTGTGACAATTTACCGCTATTTTTTAATCTTGAAACAGGCATCCCCTAATTTAACATGCCTATCCTTTTGACTTCCATATCCCATTGAATGTTTTTCTCCATGAAGCATTTGCATTCCAGTGTTGGACTGTTAAATGGTCGCTGTCTTTGCGATCTACTAGCTTGAAATTGTCTCCACGGGGGTATTTTTTTGTGTATTGTTTTGCATGCACTCCTCAAAATACCATACTTCATTTATAACTAATTTTATATATTCTTGTGTTCTTATTCATGCATCAAATGGGCAAATTTAGATATTTTATCAATTTACTCTTGTGCTACGGTCTTTAAATTCCTCATCACCTTCTAGAGTTGCATGAGAAATTATACAATTTTCAACTCTTTTCAGAAGGTTTCCACTTTTGTGAAGAAGATAATGCTGATGTTGACAACATCTTCCGATCTACATTTGGTGGGAATCGATACTTTTACTGGTCCTTCGTCAGTGATGAGAATCCCCAATGGAAGAACTCATCTGACTACCACTCTTATAGCTATGGGAAGAATTGGAGATATCGGGTTGAAGAGGATTATGATTACTCATCAGAATCTGATTCCAACGATTTGGAGTCAAATTTTGCCTCAGATAGGCTTGCTCTTGGACTGAGAGCTTATGGTCCCCTAAAACTTGAAGATGTCAAAAATGCGTGAGTTCTCACTAGACTGGTTGCTATTTTTCTAGAGCATAACAATTGCCAAACGAATGGAAGTTTCTTTTATTCTTTATTTACACATGATTTTCCATTTCAGATATCGGTCATGTGCATTGAAATGGCATCCAGATCGTCACCAGGGCTCCTCAAAGGTACTCTCTCCCACCATAGTTTAGGCCCTGGCATATATATCTAGTTTTTGCACAGCATGGGGTCAAATCTCTTAAAGCTTTATTTATATACATGTTCTTAGAATGTCATGATACACCCCTAATAAAAGGCAGCTTGTACATTTCAATTCCAGTGGCTTCATAACAGAACTTATGTCTTGTAGTACAAAAAATTTCTTTTCCTGAAGGAACACTGATCATGCATCACAGCTTCTCTAATCAGATCTAATTAAGTGCTATTGACAACACAATTAATCAACGTATGTGAACAGGCTGTTGCAGAGGAAAAGTTCAAACTGTGCAGTGCAGCATATCAATCTTTATGTGATAAGTTGACTACAGCTTGAAGATTGTTCTCAGCTTCTGTAGCCCAAACTACATCCAATCAAGTGGCTGCAGTTTCCAAGGGAATGCCGATAGATAGTGTTATGTACTTTTGAACAATTTTTTATTGAATTTTGCGACCGATAAAATTGCAAGAGATGGTAATGGATTTTATGTAATTGGACCCGTGTAGGTGCACAATGCAATAACCGTCTAGTGATGGCAACAAATTGTTCTATGTATTATTATAAATTCCCAATTTTTAAATTTAGATTTTAGAACACCGATTCGCCAGTTTGACGGAACGGATAGTGATGAAAAAAAACTAGGGTTCTTCAAGCTTTAAAGTTACAGTTAAATTTCAGGGCATTTGGAATTAGTCGAGGTATGCGCAAACTGACCCGGATACTCACGTTAAACTAAAAAAAAAATTATAATTAAACAAAAATTTGATCAATAAATCTTGAGTGTCAATAAACATGCAAATTTTTTTAATTAATAGCCAAAACTGATTTAATTAATGAAAATCTAAATCAAATAAAATTATAAAACCTCAGCAGGAAAACAGTTTGAAAACAAGAAAATATATTTTTTTAAAACAACTTGGCAATGCCCTCGGTTGGAACCTTGGAGGTGACTGTTGTGTCTAATATTGCCATTTCTTAATATTTTTTAAAAATATATTAAAATAATTTTTTAAATTTATTTTTTTTTTAATATCAACTTATCAAAACTATAAAAATAATATTAAAAAAACCAATCAATTTGATATTCTTACATGTGAAATGTATTTTTAAATTACATACAAAAACAAAAACTACTTAAGATATTTAAGAATATAATAACGATTAATTTTTAAATTTTTTATTTAATAATATATCAAGATAATAATTTAATTAGTCCTTGTAGTTTTTGGAATTAATATTTAATCCAATGTTTTTTAACCAAACTTAAGAATTGAATTGACAAGTAGGAATTTAATTGAAAAAGAATTTATTTAAAAACTAAATAATATTTAATATAAAGTAAAAGGATAAAAAATATCATTTAAATAAAATAGAAGGATAAAAATAAAAATCTTAAAGATCAAGATATGTATTAATTAATAAAATACTATATACAGTGAGCGTGTCAAAGAACTTAACAATGGCGATAACTATAATGATGATATAAAATATAGAAAGTAGTATGAGGAATTTTTAAATTCAAAAACTATCATTAACCGATTGTGTAACCCAAACGAAATTTATTCCCCATGAGAAAAATGAAATCAATATTTGGAGGATCAAAATGAAATTTCTTATCTGTCATTCTGTGTATTGTAGTAACTGTACTGTACTCAGAAACACACCAGACCGAAGTTAACCGTGGCAACGCGGGTTCGCCTTGGAACACCTACCAAACACAATCATTCATACTTGCTAAACAATTCTCACCATACCTCAAGATTTTTGTTACAAAGACAAGAAATTGGTGAGATTTTCAATGCTAAAAGCAATACAGAATCTTGGTTCTGTGGCTTATTATTATAGACTGAAACCACCACATGCCGCTAAAACTAATGCTTTTGTCTCAACCTCCGCCAAACCATTATCCTGTTCTTCTCCAATAACCAGACCCACAAATCCTTTCATGTTTTTGACTCGAAAGACTCGGTCTTTGGGACCTGTTCGTGCTCACTCAACTCCGTCTGAGTCTAAGATGGATGGAACCTCTTCTTCATCATCTGTGAGTTTCTCCGAGTTTTTTTTCCTTCTTGTTGAAATCCTGATACTCTTATCGAATTCGTAGATAAATTGGATAATTATTGGGATTCGTGATTGACATTTTTTCTTGATTATGCGCTTTAAGTCCGTCTCTTGCATCTGTTTTTGTTAGTTTGCCTTCAGTGTTCTGGAATTCGATTATGTTTTGTTTGTTTTTATCGGTGGTAAATGTTGAGTTGCTTATTTGTTTAAATCACATGGCAAAAAAGGAACAATCAAATAACTTGGCTCATATGGTATTGTATCCTTCTTTGAACATCACTTGTATTGTATTCTTATTCAAGTTTCTTAACAAGATTTTAGAAAGAGATGTTGTGACTTAGATCAATTTGATCAGGTTATCAGTGATTGTTGATGCGAGTGGGTTTTTTTTTTTCCCAGTCTTATTCAAGGCACTTGCATTCACATAATCCTATACCTTTCTAATGAAATCTGTTTTCAGGGAAGTGCTCGCAAGATCAATTTCTGTCAGTGGTGTGGTGGCCAGACAAAACATGATATACCTGATGGCGAGGAAAAGATGAGAGCCATTTGCACACTTTGTGAGAAAATTTCCTATCAAAACCCTAAAATGGTACGGTCATTCATTATTATAACTAAAATTGTCATGTATGTTTCTGTTGTTTTGTATGATTGAATGTGTCTGCTGAAATTGCTGAGGAAAATTTACTCATTTGCATATCATGATATTTCTTCTAAAATTAATTTTAGCATCCTGGTTTGCACCACAGCTGGTCAGGTATCTCCATTTAATGTAACGTACATGTGCTAGCTAGCTTCAATTATTCTTTCAGCAACAATTTAAATATTCAATCATATATCAGCATTGTGATTATCAATCAAAAACATGTGACACTACAAAAGGATTCATGTGACGTGGATGCTAGACAAAGTGACAATGCAATCTTCGGAGAACTTTTGGTGGACTAGAGATTATATGCAAAAAGGTTTCCAGGGAGAATAAATTGTTGAACCCTGACTCCCTGAGTCATAAAATAGTGGAATTGTGTGTGGATTATTTTAACTCTGCTGGTTGCTTTAACAAGCACTGAAAACAAGGAAAAACATTGTAGGCATGAATCTGAAAACCTTGCGATGTTTGTATCCCATTTGATTCTTGGTAAAGCATAATTTAAACATGTTTTGTTAACGCGGTATATGTTCTTAGTTTTCTCTCCAGTTTGTTTGGCATTGCACTTTCAATGAATAATTACTTTGTTTTAAAGGTAATGGAATTATTGTTTTCTTTTGTAAACTGGTTTGAATAGGTGGTGGGATGCCTCATTGAGCATGATAACAAGGTCCTACTCTGCAAGCGAAACATCCAACCATCACATGGCCTCTGGTATGCAACTGAAATTGTAATTTTGGTACAGAATGGAACCACTGCATGCTCTCTCTAAACAGAAACTCTCAAGTAGTTAAAAAGAAAAAAAAAAGAATTTTCTCCATATGTTACTTGGTCCCTTCTGCTTTGCATTTTAACTAGCTTCTATACTTTTGTTATCCATAATGGGTAACCCAGATAATTGGATTGTGCTGAAATAGGACCCTTCCAGCTGGTTACCTGGAAATTGGTGAGTCTGCTGCAGAAGGGGCAATCAGGGAAACCTGGGAGGAAGCACGTGCACAAGTGGAAGTCATGTCACCTTTTGCTCAATTGGACATCCCTCGTATTGGCCAAGTAAGGGAGAGATGCCCCTCATTTCTCATATTGATTTTTCTATGACCTTGCTTAAGGTTTCTAAGTTTGTTGTCATTGTTGTTGTTTGGAGCAGACTTACATAATTTTCTTGGCAAAGTTGAAGAAGCCCCACTTTTCACCTGGTCCAGAGTCATTGGAGTGCCGACTTTTTTCAATTGATGATTTACCTTTGGATTCCTTGGCATTTTCATCAATGGTGGTTACTTTAAAGTTGGTAAGAGCCTTGTTTTAGCAATACACAGTTTTTTCATGCACTTGCTTTTGTCACTCGTATATCTAATTTCCTATCGTTGCAGTACATTGAAGATGTTAAAGCTGGAAGCCGAAAATTTCACTATGGCACGATTAACAAGAGGTACTTTATTATGCATTTTTGCATCAGAAGCTTAAGTGAACTGTGAAAATGGATTCTAATCTCAAAGCCAGACAGCCATGGGTTGTGCCCGGGGGGTGGGGATTGTCCATTGTCTCAACCACATGTGCGGCTTGACCTGTTTTTTGCTGTTCTGCTCTGTTGTAAATGCTATGGCAGAAGGCAACAATGATTTGATAAAACAGTGTTCATGTAAGTTTGAGAGGTGTTTGTTGTGGATTATTATGATGGTGGTGGTGGTATTGGAGGCAGGTAGGCACTTGTAGGCACTTTTAGGTGTTGTCAGTACTCCCATTTTTTCTAATTTTTATGGAAGAACAGAAAATATTGAATAACAGAACAAGGCTGAGTTTTTAGCCGGGGAACAAGGCTGAGTTTGATTATTCGTGAATGACAGACACCTTTTCTTTCTTTCTTAATAAATCTTTTGATTATTCTTTCAGCTGACATGACAAAATTTGCGTGCCAATCTTTAGCTGGGGAACAAGGCTGAATTTTTACGTGAACAACCTCTGTTTTTTTTTTTGCAAAATGAGTTAGCGCCAGAAGTGTCCTTTTCTTTTCAGTTTGCTTTAATTCATATTATTCGTTCACTACACCTTTTCTGGCTCCTCATATTTGAATGTGGCTTTTGCGAGGTGGAATTTACAACGTGTAGGTTCTATTAAGTTCTTTTCCATAGCATTCTTTATTGTTCAGTGGTGTTAATATTCTAGATAGTGTTTGTTCTTTCTTTGTAGAATCCTGGTTGTTAAGCGTACTAGATAATTATTATTTATTTAAGCACGATCATGCTTGTTCAAGTCTTCTGATACTTCTTTGCAGGCCTGGCTCGAGCCCTTCTGATACCCATGCCTATACACTTGATCATCATTTGCAGTCCTGAGAATGGGGATCTGTTTTCCTTTTCACATGAGGTGATTAACAGATTGAAGCATAAAATGTTTAATAGCTGGGATTGACATTCTTTGATTTTTCAAATCCATGGTGGAGGCTGAGTATGTGATGGGATCAGCTGCTCGATGCATTGAAGCAACCGTCTAATGACACCAGATGGATCCTTCAGCAACCGGAGAGTCTTGAAGAGGCCATTTTTTCATTTGCAAATGTGTAACTTGTGTTTGATTGTTAGCTACATCCTACATTCCATCCTAAACGTACAGAAATGTGCTTTACTATTGTGCATTGCATAAAAACTTGTACGCGAGGCTTCCTCTTAGTTCACATGTTCTTCTATCTCGCCTGTTTGAAAATGGTTCTCTATCATCCTCAAAACTTTCGTTTGGAATGGAGCTTCTGGCTCAAAGTTCCCGCAGAGTTGATAACACCACAACATTGCCTTGTACTATGAAGCCTTCTGTATCACTATTTTAAAACTTGACCTGAACTAGCAGGGTTGATTCGTAACCATAGACCAATTAGCCGTCTAACTTGTGATTTTATCTTAATTAAATTATTCTATTTTTTTTCAAAATAGTTTTAATTCAAACATAGTTTTTTTACCTGTAAAGTTTGTATAAGAATATAACATTTATGTAGAGTTTATATAAAAATAAATCATTTATTGTTGTATGAGAATAATTGTTTTTTAAATTTAAATTTTAAAATTACCTTAGCTATTCTTTTAAAAGAGTCGTAGAATTTATTTAGGAGTTGCAATTACCTTTTACAATTCTCTAAAATGATTTTCTTCTCTAATTTTTTTCTTCATATTTTTCAACTGTGTTAAAGAAAAAAAAATCGATTAACTCTAGTTAAATGGACCCCACTGTCGGACTGATCAGACGAGACTTCCATACTCTCGTAACACAAGTCTAACTTGTTCACTTTGACTTTGCTAAGTAGCAGTCTCTCTCTCCCCTCAAATTCACTAAAAATTAGGTTTTTTTTTTTTCCTCAACCAAACTTTATTCAAAACCCAAACTGCACCGTTCTTAACGTCTGATCTTGGGGTTTCAAGTCCGTGATTGCTAATCAATGGAATTCACAAACTTGATTTGAAATAAAAAACCAGACTCCAATCCAACAAGTTACGGTTTTGTCTACAGCTCCCCCATTTTTTTTTATCCAAAATGGAGACGCCCAGAAATCCAGATGATGTTGATTTTGGATTGGGTACAAGCGATCGCAGGTACGCTTATTGGCGCCAATCTTCATTTCACCAACAATCACAAGAACCCAAAACCCCAATTTCTATCATCACGAATGATGCAACAAAGCCTCTGCTTTCACGCACCGTTTCAAGCATTGACATTCCACCGGAGATTGATTATTCTTTTGATTACCAAAACGACACCATTTTTGAGGACCCAAAGAGGAAACTATCGGATTTGGATTCCGTGCTTTCGATTTTTAGGGTTATTAGGTCTGGGAGTAGACAAATGAGAAGACTTTTCTTGATGATTTCGCTTAATGTTGCGTATTCTACTGCTGAATTGGCGATCGGACTCTTTACAGGCCGTGTCGGTGAGGAATTGAGTCAGTTTTGGGTTTAGGTCTTTCAATCAGAACACTGTTTTGATTGATTTTTGTTTTATGGGGTCTTGCTGCAGGTTTGGTATCTGATGCGTTTCATTTGACATTTGGATGTGGGCTTTTAACGTTTTCGTTGTTTGCCATGGCTGCTTCTAGGAGAAAGTCTGATCATGTCTACACTTATGGGTTGGTTATTATTTTGGTTGTAATTATGTTTGTGTGAATTTTTCCCGATATTGATCAATCTTTGTCTTTAAAGGAACTGATTTTAACTGCTAAATGCCTTTGCCAGGTACAAAAGGCTTGAAGTGTTGGCTGCTTTTACTAATGCTGTAAGTAACATGCCAAATTCCTGTAGGATTTTGTGTTTTTGGTTTTTTTTTTGGGTGCTATTAGAGATATGATAATCCAAGGTGTTATTGTTGATATATATTTGGTGTATTAATGGTTTGCTTTAGTTGGATAAATTGGGTTTTGTGTTTTATATGCTTTAGCTTGCGGGGTTGAAACATCAGGAGTGTGGTGCATAGTGAACAGTTATGAGTGGCATGAAAACAATAAGATGTTCAATATATAGATGTATACATAAATCTTAAAAATGCATTCAGCACTTGATGTTTGGTTTGTTTTTGTCTCGGAGAAATGAGACCTATGTCTTGGCTCAGATAGTTTAGGAAGAGGGTGGGGTTTTACCTTTGATACTCACCAAATAAAAGAGAGGAAGTAAAGTTTTGCTTCCGAGTCTTATGATTTTTTATTGACCCTGGATGTTTCTTTGGCACTGAATATGTGTATCTGATGAAGAATCACTTTTACTCTCTTCAATTAATTCCTTTATAAAATTAAAACTTCTTTTCTTTGCTCTAACATCTAGATATTCTTGATTTTGCTGCTTGTGTAGACAGCTGTTTCTTTTGTTCATGTCATTCTCGTTAGCTGTGGAAGCACTCCATGCATTCATACAAGATGAATCTGAACACAAGTAAGTCGGTTGTGCAGATATCTGGAGCAGTATACTTATTATGCTGGATCCAGCATCATAGATAAGCACATACTTGCCAAAAGATAGTTACTATGTATTTAGTGCAGTGCACTTCGTGGCTCATCCTTTTATTTTTCATCTTTAACATGGAGATTGCAACCCTTTTTACAGGCATTACTTGATTGTTTCTGCGGTGACAAATTTATTGGTGAATCTTATTGGTGTTTGGTTCTTCAGGAATTATGCTCGCATTAATATTGGTAAGTCACTTACTGCACTTTTATGTGTCACAGGAAGTCATTTTATGAGCTTTAAGCCATATGAAAAGGCTCACATGTACTAGTGCTTATTTGAATAGCATTATTCAAGTATAATGAGTGGTACACTGTAAAACATGGTGCTTTTCCAATTTGATCCTTGATGGGAATTTTTGGCATATTATACATATGGTTATAATGATTGTTACTGTTATAGAAACTGCTTCAGTTGTTTAATAGATTTTGATATTTTTATCTTTTCTTTGGATTATGTTGCATTTATATTTTGCATGCAGTCTACAGAAAAGCAGAAGATATGAATTTCCATTCAGTATGCTTGCATGTTATTGCAGATTCAATTCGCAGGTATGCTCTCTGAGTCTGTGTGTGTACTTATTTTTCTTTGCAAAAGCATGTTCCTTTTTTATTTACTTGCATATTTCATATATCCATGATTGGCTGATTTACTCTTTTTGTTTCTCAGTGCAGGCTTGATATTGGCATCCTGGTTTTTGTCCCTTGGGTACTTTGCTTCATCTTTGTTTTTTCACTGCAATCTCCCCTGTTTACCTCTTTTGTTTTTAATTTCTGTTTTACAAATTACAGGGTTGAAAATGCTGAAGTTTTATGTTTGGGGCTGGTCTCTGCTGCTGTTGTTATGCTTGTCCTACCACTATTTAAAGCCACGGGTGGCATCTTGCTTCAAATGGCACCACCTAGCATTCCATCTTCAGCATTGAGCAAATGCTTGAGACAGGTAAGCTCCCATAAAGGCTTTCATTCATTTGCTATGATCCGAGTGTGAATTTTCAAATAGTTCTTATACAATACATTTTGGCTGAATTTATTTATCATTACATATAATTCCCTTTTCTGGCTAGGTTTCTGCCCGTGAAGATGTTGCTGAAGTTTCTGAAGCTCGGTTTTGGGAATTGGTGCCTGGTCATGTTATTGGCTCAATTTCACTTCAGGTACATCACTGAAAGTTTGGCTTATTTGCTGTCATTTTTGATGTGGCAGGTGGCGTCCTTTGTTATACTTTTGAAGTTCTACTTTCTGGTTGTTTAAAGACTGGTAACACAATTTTGTTTCTTGGATGTTGTGAATAGGTGAAGGAGGGGGTGGACGATCGCCCAATATTACAATGGGTGCATGGTTTGTACCATGATCTGGGAGTACAGGATCTGACAGTGCAAACCAATTATGATTGAGGTTCATTTCCTATAAAATTGGTTTTTTTTTCAAGAACAGCCTGAGATTGAAGTCCATCTTTTGCATTCGTTATTATTGTTCATTTGAAACAATTGTATTACCCATAGAGGGGGATTTTAATCTATAGTCCCCGTATAGAACGGATTTGTGCAAAATAACTTTACGTCATAGTTAGAGTTGATTTTTCATGTTTGTATATAATCTCTTTACTAATTTTCATTATTAACTGCCTTTTAGTAATAGGTAGTTTGATAATTATCATATGTTCACTGGCAAATCAGTCATTGCCCCTCCCAAAGTAGTTTAAACCGGGCCTTACAAGACTTGTTGACCTGCTTGACGCCAAACTCCTCGGGTCTAACCCAAGGATTTTTTTAAAAAAGCTTTTGTTCAAAATAATATTTGTTTCATTAGAAAAAAAAAAACTTGAAATAACATCTTTTTTAAAAATTACTAAAATGATGGTTTATGGTTAATCAACTTGGTTGATCCGAGTTTCATGTTAGATCAAATCTAGGGGTGTTCACAAGGTTGGCTTGGTCTATTTTTAGTTTTGATTTTTTTTTTTATATAAAAAGAGATCAAACTGAATTAATTTTGTAAAAGAAATTAAATGAATTGAGATTCTGAGTGTCCGGTTAATTCAGTTGGTATGGATATTTCTACCAACAATTGTTACCGAATCAACTGCAAGTCAGACCTCTTCACCCGTCCTAGTTCTTCCATGATTTCCAAGTTAAATTAGACAAGCGAAAAAAAAAAGGAAGCTGAAAAATCCCTTGTCAGAAAACTAATTGGTGTCACGTAATGGGGTATCATCTGAAATCATGAACTACGATAAGCTTTCAACATTCCAGTAATTAGCTTTCTGATTCAAAGCATTCACTGCAAATTTAGATAAAATGGCAATTACAAGTTACAGTCATTACACTGATCATGCAGTGTAATCACTTCTCGTGGTGGTGCTTCCCAGAATAGAAGATTTGTTTACTTCTCGTGTTGGTGCTTCCCCTGTAAGAACTTTCTGGTGGCGTGTGACAAGCTATATAGAAAAAATGGCACTCAAAAAGTAAGTTGCGTTGTGTTTGAACTCGCGAAGGTTGGAAACTAAAAAATCATGGCTTTGTAATTGAGCAATAGCAGAGGGCTGCTAGGATTAAAGATGTGGCTGACAGGGGAAAAGCGCAGCTAAAGGTTAAATTAAAATGACCTTGGCAGAATTATTGAAGTCACATCTTTGTATAAAAGAAAAACAGAACATCTAGTAGTTGTAGTCACAGAAAATCTACTAATTGAAGTCACATTATGCTCTTTAACATAAAATCAAGAACCCCGTAATGCTAGTAATCAGTTTTTTATTTTTATTTTTCGAAGCAATCAGCAGTCAATCACCATAAAATATCGCCAGAGATGAATGATAACTAGCCAGTTTCTTTGTCGGAAGCTGGAAAGTGTTTCGAAGGGAAAGGTTTTTTGAATGGAGATAGATAGATGAATGGATTGTAGATAAACAAATGGAAGAAATGGAGGAAACATGGATTAGAGAATTTGAATTGTTGCAGAGAAACCCAAGAATTCTTAGACCTAAACTGACAGTGTCACAAACGGAAGGGTGGAATTATAAATATTATTGATGTACATGCACTCAGTCAACTCTTTGTATAAAAAAAGGACTCAATTAAGCATTCTGTAGTCCTCTTGTGATAGAACAGGAAATGAGAGAAAACCCCGGGAATCAGAAATCATAATAGGTTGACCCGAATTTGACACAAAACTAGTTTACAAACCCTTCATTAAATTAAAGCAGGATGGAACTGAAAAGTGACGACACAGGAGACGTTTATCTTGACGTTATCAATGATTCTGTGCACACTTTCACTGGTCATACCGATATGTCTTGTTGGTCAAATTCTCAGCACTTCAGTTATATATATATAACTATATGGATTTTAGCGGGGTTGCTTAGGGGGTCTTACATATGCTGGCTTAGCATTATGGTTTTGTTCACAGGTGTTGCCTGCAACCCAATAGATGCTACCTTAGTTGCAACTGGGAGTGCAGAGGATAAAGGCTTTCTCTGGAAGATTGGAGATGGAGATTGGAAAGTGGAGCTAAATGGCATGTCATTATTCTGCTTTATGCATTATGGTTTGTTGAGTACAGGATTTTTGTCAGGATAATGATTAGGGCTGAAGACTTTGAACTAGGGTGTAAATAGGTAGTCGGGGATCTTTTAAGACAAGACAGTTTTGATTCTGTCGTTTTATAGTGGCAGAGATTTTCCTCTGAATTGATGTTATTTAGGGTTTAGCCATATGTCTTCCTAGTCCCAATCAACACTGATTATCTGGATTCTTTATGTATTTCTTATATTCGACAGATTTTCTCTACGCATTTCGTTGCAGGTCATGAGGATTCTGTTTCTTGTTTAGCCTTTAGTGCTGATGGGCAGTTGCTTGCATCTGGTGGTGTTGGTGCAACAGTTCGAATTTGGGACTCGTCAGGTCATCACAGACACAAACTTGAAGATGCTTCTAGTTCTTCTGAAGTTGAGTTTGAGGTAAGAGGTAAAATGTGCCCTTCTATATAGCCTGTTTTTACTGTGGTTTTCTTGAGCATTTGTTTTATGAAGAACGATCCCAGCTTTGTTGATTTAGTGGATCAGGTGGCATCCAAGACGTCCTTTTGCGTTGGCGGGTTCTACCGATTTCATTGCCTCGATGAAGGATGCTGAAAAAGGCGTCCTTTTCAATACGGTCATGGTGGATCTGTGACTTGTGATGATTTTACACCTGACAGTATCTTCCAACTTTTTTATTTATTAATATGGGTGTTTGAATCAGCTTACTTCAACTAAATTTTAGAGTCCGTGGTTAAACTTCTCAGTCGCACTTTTTCATAACTTGTTTCCCTACTTTGTGTTTGAGGAAGACCATATTATTTGTACTGGTTCTACTGATGCAACTCTGAGGATATGGGATGCGAGGCAATTCATGTTGTAAGAGGAATGCATTTTGGGTTTTTGTTTTGCATTTTCATATCATATGCTATTTTGCTCAAATATTTGATTGATGTTGAGATGTTATTTCAACAAACATGACTGCACCTGGCTCCTTTTGTTTTAATATTTTCCTTTTCTTTCTTTGTTTAGGCTGTGGATTCTGCCATTGATTCCATTTCAGCTTCACATTTCCTGTACCATTGCCAAGCCAGGAATAAGCCCCTTGAGATTTCCCATAACTGAAAACAGGGGTTGTACCAACCTGCTTGCTGATTTACAAACTGCAAGCTTGCTATATTGATTGCCTCTATCAGATTTTGCTCTTTTTTAATTTTTTTTGTCGAACACATCTTCCATAACCTCAAATCAGAAACGTTGTAAAACTTGATGCAGATTTTGCTCTTTTTTAATTTTTTTTGTCTAACACATCTTCCATAACCTCAAATCAGAAACGTTGTAAAACTTGATGTATTTTTAAATTGGAAGCGTTTGAGCTTATTTTTCTTCAGCACTTTGTCTGGCTCTTGCTTCCTCAATTTAAGCTTGTGTTAAGTGCCCTTAGGAACCTTTCTGACCTCAAGAGCACAATGACTAAGTTTCCCTCTTCAACTCTTGAACAAAATGATGCTGATTTGCTGTATTATCATAAGCTTCATTGTTTGCCTTCAAGGTAGCCTCTGCCTCCCGACCAACTTGCTAAATATGATCTGTAAATTTAACTGAATTGTGCTCCTTACCACAAGAATTGAACGTGTTTGAAAAATGTAATGTCTTCCCCAATCCTCCTCTTCTCAACCTGTGGTTGTCACTTGTCATCACTCTTGGAACCACCAAAAGCTCCCTTGAATTGATAGACATTCATTTCTCCATTCTCTTGCACACAAATATCATGTATTAGCTCAAGCTCATCAAAATTCTCACCTTCCCGCTCTACCAGATTCACTCTGTGCTGTGTACAGGCACAAGACTATGGCCCTCTTCCTCACAAGTGAAGCAACTAAACCATGAGTTTCTGCTCACTTTACAGTAGCTGAAGTACTTATTGCTCACAAGAGCTATGCATCATTCTGCACAGCAGCCTTTATTGCTCCAATCAAATTTACTCGAACTTCCTACAGTGGATCAGGTAGCCGCATCAGTCTCAGCTGGTTCTCACCATAGCAATATCTGCTAGAACTATCAACTTTCATGTGCCCTTAGCCTTCAGGGTTGGGGCATGATAGGTGAATTTTGGTTTAATTTTTACTGGGGTTTTATTTTTGATTTAGAGGCCACTACTTCAAGTACTCAAGTTTAATCTTGAGATAGTTGGATTTGGTCAGGAATTAAGTCTGCAACATGGGGGAGGCAGAGGAAAAGTTCTACAAATGTGAAGATTTAGATGTGGCTAAGAATTGAAACGGAATGCTTACTATCAAGAATTCTATTCTCTATTTGTGTTAATTTATTTAAATTGCTTAATCAATCCAGAACCATGACTAAATGGAGTCTTGTTTGCAGTATCATGAGACATCTATCATCTTTGGATACTTTGGTCTTTCTCATAATAACGAGCCCATATATCCTCGGTCTGACCAAAGTAACTATCACGCCGAACTAAAATGACCATGTACTTTGCTATTTGCATGGTTGAAAAAGGGAAGCATATATCCAACAAAAAAAATGGATTTTGCGTCCATTTTCCAAGGAGGTACAGTCAAATCTGAAAAACCAACTTTTCCAAATTATTTTTTCCATGGCCATGACATGTGGAAGAGAGAAAATCGCATTCAACTACATGGGGTTTTGTCAAGCTCCTTTCATCAAGGTCTGCAATTTGGAAACCAGGCAAAAGATGAGATTTTCACCTTTTTTTCCCCTTCAAGGAAATAAAAAAAAACTTTAGAGGTAGGGTTTTGCGCCAATTTCACAACCTTTTAATTATTGGAATTAACCTTTATGACATGTATAGGATGACAACATAGTGATGTACATGTTGAGAGAATACTGGGTTTAGGGTTTCTGTGTTATTTACTTTGAAGAATAAAAGGAGGCATGAATTTAAATCAAGGAATAATATTGGTTTCCAATATAGACAGGTTTGCCTAAATTGAGTTTTCCTGCAAGTTCTTGCAGATTTCATTGACAGGTTTTGCTCTCTCTCTTCAATGTATTTAGTTTCCTTTGCACATGCTTACTTGCTTTCCAGTTGCTTTCTTCTTATGCATCCAAGTTAACCTGATGTATATTCCAGTTAACCTGAGGTTCATTTTCTGTGTTACTGGTCTTCTTTTCTTGCTATGTTCTCCGGAACAGCCTTAGATTGAACTCCATCTTCTAGTTCTTATTATTGTTTGCCACGATAAAGAATTTTATTACCCCGTAGAGGGTGATTTTGAATCTTTATTCCCCATATAGAACGGTGAATTACTGCAGAATTACTTCATGTCGTGTCTCTGATGATCTTGACTCTTTGATCTTCATTCTTTTCGTTACTATGAGTCCATGATATTAATAGCCTTGCCACCTCGATATCCTTTCATAGTTAAATGGGGCTGAGGGGAGTAATCAGTCAAGGATCCCTCCCACATTAGTTTTAGAGCATTGAAATGTTTTGCTTATCGGCAAATTACTTTGTTTTTTTACCTGCAGCTTTTGTTCATATTATGTCAAAATAAGGTGTGCAAAAGGCCAGCTGGGTATGACAGCTTTAGTTTTCTTAAAAATTTTGTTATGAAAAAAATTCTGTCCAAAATATGTTGCTTGATCATTAAGACTATGATAACATATTAAAAAAAATATTAAATTGATCACCAAGATATACCATCGTTGGCTCGCCGAAGGGATTTGACATTTCAGAAAACATCTTCCTTCTAGGAATTATGGTGAACCTGCAGCTAGTTTTCCAGCACTATGTACATAATTTGACGAAGAAAAAAATAAATTTATTGACGTGTTGCTATTTCTTAACAATCATTGCCTGGAACACAGCAACGTTATGGCTAGATATATATCTACTACTACATTACTGACTAAAACAGAATCATATATACTGACTGATGATCGACATATTCTCCTTCGATCCTTTGGCATTTGATTCATCTCCCTGAGATTTCTGAAAATGGAGAGAGTTCGCCTCCAATGATAGAGTTGCCCCATTCTTTGAAGGATGGAGGCTTGGGCGGCCACATAAAAACAGGCCTTTCAGCAGGCACGTCTGGTGGTGGCGCTTCCCCTGTAAGGACCTGCAAAACAGTTTTCATGGAGGGCCTATCGTTTGGATTTGGATGGCAGCAGGCCAACCCCAGAATAAGCACGCACTCCATTTCTTCATTTTTGAATATTCCATCCAATCTGGGGTCTGCACCTTCGAGGATCGTTCCCCTTCTGTAAAGTTCCCATAGCCCATGCACAATGTTACTAATGTAGTCATCCCGCTTAGTCTGCCCTCCAGGCTTCCTTCCACAAGCAACTTCCAGAACAAGAACGCCAAAAGCATAAACATCTGTTTCGGTCGTTGCCCTTCCCGTAAGAATACTCTCCGGAGCCATGTAGCCAGGTGTTCCAGCAAGCTCTTTCGTTGTGTGGTGAGTTTGTTCATTTCGAATAATGGTGCGAGCTAAGCCAAAATCTCCCAGTTGCGCTTTGAAATCTAAATCCAACATTATGTTACTGGCCTTTATGTCTCGGTGAAGTACCCTCTTCATGCAGCCATTATGCAGATAATCCAATGCCTGTGCCACTCCGGAAATCACGCTCAGCCTTTTTTCCCAGCTCAGGGTTGCTTCCTGCGTGCCTGGCTTTTCATCACAAAATACATATTTATCCAGGCTTCCATTAGGCAAGTACTCGTAAACCAAGAGGTACTCACGCCTTTCATGACACCATCCGATCAACCTAACAAGATTTCGGTGATGGAGGTTGCCTATTGTAGTGACTTCTGCTATGAATTCTTGTTTACCTTGGGTTGATTTCTTTGAGATTCTTTTGACAGCGACTTCCTTGTTTCCCAAGATTCCCTTGTAGACTGTCCCGAAGCCACCTTTCCCGAGCTTGTTCTTGGGGTTGAAATTACCAGTTGCTTTGCTAAGTTCTTTGAATTTGTATTTCCTCGGAGCAGTTGAGGAGCCTAGGATTGCCTCATCAATATTTGGATAAGCATCCTCCAGCCTGTCCACTTGACATCCTCTTTTCCTGTACAAGAAAAGGGCGATACCAATACTAATCAACAGGATTAGTACTGATCCTACCGCAACTAAAATCCAAACCCACCGCAACTTGGAGTCTTTTATCTCCGAACCGATGAACTCCCATGACCTCACACAATTTAGTTGAGTGTTGTTACTTGTTGAACCCGAAAACCCCACATAAACGTTTTCTGGAAGATAGTCTGAGAGATTGAGATGCTCAGAAATAACTGGATTCTTCATGTCCTTATCCACAAAAACAGTCAAATTCTTGCCGTCGTATCGAACATCTACCGTTACATCTTTGCCCTTAGAAAGATAAATGCCTCTGTCATTTAACGAAACCGATGTTCTTGAGTAGACACTGTTCACATCCAATCCAATATGGTTATCATCAAGATCATCCGGGAAACTTTGTCCGGTGTCAAATTCTACTGCCACTGTCCTGGCTTCCTTGGATCCATTTAACGTGGAATTTACTATTCCAAGCCATTGTCCTTTACTTCCATCTGGAACATCACGATCTGCTGTTAATATAAAAGCTAAGCCTTCACCACTTGAAGCTGTCTGTCTTTTGATATTGAGTACGAAGGTTGTATTGAAAGATGCATTCTTCCCTCCGTTGCTCCATAGTCTGAATGGCCATCTGTACAAGACCCTTCCAGCCCTGTTAACCATAGAAAATCCATTAGAATCTGGTGTGACTTGGATGGCGGTATGGGCTATATTAGAAATATCGGGAGTCAAAATAAGTTGATCTCTATCTGATTCCGTGAAGTTTGGAAACTGAAAATCAAGGCTCTGTACTAGAGCAAGAGCCCAGAGGACAGCTAGAATTACGGATGTGGCTGCCAAGGGAAAGCGCATCTCGCCAAAAGTAACTCTCCAAAGAATGAGAAGTTAGAATTGTAGTTAATTTTGTGCAACTTTCTGGCAAGTTTAAAGCCAAATGAATGAGAAGTCGAGGATATACAGAAGACAGGTTCTTGCCAGCTTAAATTAGAAAAAACAAATGTTAGGACTTCTAGAAGGGAGTAAATTTCCTTGTATTTTCTGATCTTATATTTTATTCTCTTGGAAAACTTAGAACTGTAGATATCACAACAGGGAAGTTAATATCAATCTGAATAATATTTGGTTGACCAATATTACGCAGTTGTCATCAAATCTATACAAGACTAGTACTCTGCTTAATTACGCTTGTATGTATTGGATTTGATGGGCATATATATTTGTCTATATATAATCGTCGTGTCTTGCAGTCCCACTTCCATGAAGATCTTACAAAATTCCATGAAGAACAAGTCTAATCAGCTGTATATCTTGCTCACGCAGCTTGATCATATTCAATAACCATCAACGCAAGTTAGTCATCCATTGAAACTTCCATAGCTAAATCCATAGTCAATGAAAATGATTATAGAATCTACTTTGTTTTTCTTACTGCAATTTGTTCTTGTACTTTAGTGTGCTTGCAGTATTCGTCTGGCCTTGAGGGTATCAATCAAGGAAACTTCATTGGTACGGGCATCATTGGGCTAATATTCATCAATTTCCCCCAGAGAAAAAAAAAGGCACAACTGACTTGTACGTTCACAAAGAAAAACTCTGCTCTGATCATGAATTCACTGCAGAATGAATACTTTGAAGAAGAAATTCTCTCATGGGGAAGATTGGAGTTGTTTCCTTGCAGGCGGATTGGTCAGTTGTCATGGTTACCCTTTCAGTGCATGATTAATTTCTGAGAAGCTGAAAAGGAGCATTTTTTTTCTACTTTGTCTTTCTCATAACAACGAGCCCATATATTCCTCGGTCTGACCAAGTAACTATCACGCCAAACCTAAAAGACCATGTACTTTGCTATTTGCATGGTAGAAAGAGGGAAGCATATATCCAAAAAAAAAAAGAGGATCTTGCGTCCATTCTCAAAGGAGGAACAGTCAAATCTAAAAAACCAACTTTTCCAAATTATTTTTTCCATGGCCATGACATGTGTGGAAGAAGAATTAATGCATTATAAGAGAGAAAATCGCATTCAACTACATGGAGTTCTGTCAAGCTCCTTTCATCAAGGTCTGCAATTTGGAAACCAGGCAAAAGATGAGATTTTCACCTTTTTTTCCCCTTCAAGGAAATAAAAAGACATTAGAGGTAGTGATGTACATGTTGAGAGAATACTGGGTTTAAGGTTTCTGTGTTATTTACTTGGAAGAATAAAAGGAGGCATGAATTTAAATCAGTTAGGAATAATATTGGTTTCCAATATAGACTTGAGTTAATAAAAATATTTGACTCTAATTATATTTGATGCCGAAGTTCTCTTCATTGTTCCTTTCCTTAATCAATTTTCGTGGTTAAGAAGGGAAAAAGAGGTTGCTCTTTCGTCTTCTTCAATTACTGTTGCAAGTTTTGCGGCACCGATCACAATCACATTCTCCTTTATATGGTGGCTTTGCCAGTAGATGGAGAGGGTGTCTACGATGAATGCGCGCTTGATCTCACGGGGCAGCTCGGCGCATTTCTTATGAAGAAAGAAGTAGCAAGAGGTGCAACTGTAGCAAGGACCCCATATTGGTCCCTCGCATCCAGAGCAAATAACTAGTTCACAACTATACTCGAGAACTTTATTAATGAGGATCAATGGGTGATCTGGGTGGCTAAAATGTTCAACCTCCATGTCTCTGGCTCTCTCAGAGGACAGAGCAGGAAATGAGGGGTGTTGAGCCAAGGCAAGAACAAAGGCAGGCCAAATCGAAGCTGCCGAATATATATGTTAACGAAATGGAAAGGCAAATAAAAGTTGAGTGCTACTAGTATTCAACACCTCACCTTCTGAACGGAAACTTGACCTCTTCGACCGACGGCTAATTAAATAATTACAGCTGCTTACTTCTACATTACAGATCAACCAACGAGATCCAGAACACAGTGATTTCCCATTAAGATCGGATACCAAAATTCAAAGAAGCCCGAAAAGGAAGGAAGGGTGTTATCTGTAAGGAGGAGGTGGGGAGAAGATCATGAGGAAAGCTACAGGCTCCTCTATTCGTGCGGATGAGATTGCTCAAGCATGTGAATAAGAAGACACGTTCCCCTATCTTTTTTGGTTGGAGAAGAAGACTCGTTGACTTGAGGTGGGTCTCCTTAACTTCTTGTTACTGGATTGCTCAGTATTCTATTGGATTGGTCCATTGCTTAGTCAATGGATCATGTCCATATAATAAGTTATTAACGAAATGAAAAATAGTATTATAAATGAGCAAGCTTAATTTCTGAGAAGCTGAAAAGGAGCATTTTTTTTCTACTTTGTCTTTCTCATAGCAATGAGCCCATATATTCCTCGGTCTGACCAAGTAACTCTCAAGCCGAACCTAAAAGACCATGTACTTTGCTATTTGCATGGTTGAAAAAGGGAAGCATATATCCAAGAAAAATTTGGATCTTGCGTCTATTCTCCAAGGAGAAACAGTCAAATCTGAAAAACCTACTTTTCCAAATTATTTTTTCCATGGCCATGACATGTGTGGAAGAAGAATTAATGCATTATAAGGGAGAAAATCGCATTCAACTACATGGGGTTCTGTCAGGCTCCTTTCATCAAGGTCTGCATTTGGAAACCAGGCAAAAGATGAAATTTTCACCTTTTTTTCCCCTTCAAGGAAATAAAAAAACATTAGAGGTAGGGTTTTGCACCAATTTCACAACCTTTTAATTATTGGAATTAACCTTTATGACATATGTATAGGATGACAACATAGTGATGCACATGTTGAAAGAATACCAGGTTTGAGGTTTCTGTGTTATTTACTTCGAAGAATAGAAGGAGGCATGGATTTAAATCAAGGAATAATATTGGTTTCCAATATAGACTTGAGTTTATAAAAATATTTGACTCTAATTATATTTGATTCCGAAGTTCTCTTCATTGTTCCTTTCCTTAATCAATTCTCGTGGGTAAGAGAGGACAAAGAGGTTGCTCTCTCGTCTTCTTCAAATCTAATTCTGTATATATTGTATAGATTTTTTTTTCTGGCTCTAGGAAGAATGATTCCAGTTGAATGTTTTTGATACTTTTTTTTAAAAAAAAATTATTTGTTCAGTTAATACTTAGAATTTGTGGTCAATGATTTAAATAAATTTAATTAATGATTGGTACACTATATCTAATTAACCTGTCCTGTTGTCATTTATTTTCAGTCAAATTACGCCCTGCTAGCTTATCTCTGCTCATTATCAACCAGGAAATTTCTTTGAATTGACACGTTCTT
>Ga0325405_1000657_pt1 | contig 33665 bp, 15 predicted proteins | sample PopdelMetagenome_21_FD_205663 | JGI IMG/M metagenome (GOLD analysis project Ga0325405, IMG submission 205663) | Populus deltoides microbial communities from Bellville, Georgia, United States - Xylem-Control-R2 | ecosystem: Host-associated > Plants > Phyllosphere > Stem > Wood/Secondary xylem... | reverse complement strand
ATGGGTTGGATGGTATAAGATGTTGGGCTGGAGGTGACTGAAACATCTGCAAAACAGCCTCCAATATTTAAGTTACTACTGATAATAAAGGAAAAGAGCATTAGAGACAATGTTGTATATGTTCGCAGAGAGCAAAGTTTTAAAAAGGGAAGATGATTGTATATCAGAATACAGTAGAGAAAAACATCTTACCTTACATCAGGGTTGAAGGCTGTTTATATATAACTTTGAACGCACGTTAGTGTGTCCATAAAAGGATAGGATGATAAATCTATCCTTTTAGACTACTTGGAGAGATGTTGTATTTTTTTAAATATCATATACACAATGGAAACTATAAAATAAAATTATTTAGGAGTCTTTAAGGTTAGTTAGATAAATCTAAAGTTGTATAGGGATTTATTACCTGAAAACTTAATTTTCTTCGGCTTTAAATAACTTTTTAAAGGTTATGTTGTCGTAAACCATAAATAGTTCAATTATTCGACTGCCAACGGTAATCCATGTAAATCACCTGTGAAAAATCTTCTAAATTCTTATTTAAGAGAGAGGAGTTGTTATACCTAGAGTGCTAGCTCTAATTCTGTGTTTTTGTAGTTTTTCTGTTTAATAGACAACAACACCTAAAATAAGAGACATGACGTACTATTTATATAGAAAAAACCATATAAATTGGCAAAATATCAATTTACCCCTGAATAATATTCATATATTAATGTAGGAAAATTTTATAAATTAACTCAATCAAATCCTTACTTGATTTTTCTAGATCTAGAAATATAATCTATGTATTAATTATATTCTAATCCTTAGTTTCTAAAATATATTTTAATCATGTTATACTTAATGAAATCATTCTAGTTTAATTTTTGATTAATGGTTCTTAATGTGTTTGACTCATTAGATTCCTAATATGTTGACCCAAATATAAATTATAATTATAATTAAAATGAATTAAATACATTAAATAATTTAATTATTATCAATTAAACAATTGATTAATTTATATTTGAAGATCAGGTGCATCATCTATCAACGTGTCATGATCCTCTAAATATTAGAAAAGTCATTAGTGGTTTGAATAACTTTTCAGTGACCGCTTTCTCAGTGTAATTAATATCTTTTCATCAATAATGTTTTGATTTAACATTAAAGCATGAAGTATGTATGTCATGTTAGAACATGTTTGTTCTATACATAATAGTCATTAATTGTTTGAATCACATTTAAAACTCTTTTCAAATCTCATTTCACCTTGGCTAAGGATTTCTCAGTTAATATTATTTGAGAACATATAATATATTTTTCCTAATTCACCTAGGGTGATGAATCCTTTTTTTATCACTCAAGTACCTTCATATAGCTCATGTTATACCCAATGTCTACCCTTTCGTTACATTGACTAAGATAACATGTAACAAGATCAAAGCATAACATTCTCTATATAAGATAACTTAGTAATTTCAAGTCTAAGAATCACTTACACAATCGTCACGTGAGCTTTTCCATAGACATAAGTGATCTCTCCATATGGAATTCTCATACGGTTCTGTTTAGTGTACGTGTCTTATGACAAACACTTACATATTAGTTCTAGGTATCTCTTATGCCTCAGTTTATGAGAATAACTATTTTTTTATATAAAAGAAAGAATATAATATGTATCAGTTTTTATGGCTCTAATAAATATCCAGTATTTAAGAGAGCATCAACCAAGAACATTTTATAAACAATGCTTTGATGCAATAGGAATCCCATAATTATAACTTTATGATTTCTTTTGTAAAATATTTTTTATCTCATAGACTTTATCTTTATTCTAGATTCATTAATATAATATTACATGACTATTAAAGATAAATTAGGAATTTATTAATAATAAATATGTATTTATATGATTATAATAATGCCATGTGTAACCAATCGATTGGTTGCAGGGCATATTAAACTAACAATCTCTTATTTACACTATAATCAATTGCTCATGTATCTAATATCATATTGCTCTATGTAGCATTAATGCTTCTGCATGGATAGTGACTTAGTAAGAGGATCTTATAGATGCTCTTAGGTGGGTACTAATCCTATCTCTACATCTTTCATTTCATTAATTTATAAAATCAAATGGAATTTCTTAAGTACTTTTTTGGATCATTGATGAGACCTTGGTACTTTTGCTGATGCAATGACTATTATTATCATAATATCGGGCAACTAGATCAACAAAGCTAGGAATCAACCTAGTTTATTGATGAATTTTTTAACCCAAACAACCTCTTTGTTTTCTCAAACATGGAGGTGTGCTCTTATTCAGTTATAGAATCAATTATGCTCTTTTGTCTGGAACTCTTCCAACTCAGAACACTACCATTTAAAGTAAAATATATATTGACTGGTATTAATATTTTTCAAACATTTCATTGAAAAAATCTTAATTCAAACAATTTTAAACTTCTAGTTTATTTTTTCCAATGATGGATCCAATAGTCAAGTATAGGATACCATTTCCATCATATCTCTCTCATTATATGTTTTAGAACACATGTCTTTGGAGGGAGGTATTCCATGCAAAATAGATGAGAATCCAATCTTAGATTATTTTTTTCATGCTAAGTTATTTTAACATGTAGTCTATATGCATGGATTGCGACAATCAAAGCAATTATCTATATCTATCTTTATAGATCTTTATATCCAATATATAGGTTGCTTCTCCTAATTTTTTTTTTGGAGAAATTCCTGGACAACTAAAACTTTACTAACTAAAGTAAAGATATGTCGTTTCTAAAAAATAATATGTCATCTACATATAATATTAGAAAAAAACATCACTCCCACTAACCTTTTGTAAATACAAGGTTTCTCCATGTTTTTTTTGAAATCAAATATGTTGATTATATCATCCAAAATTGGATATTCCTACTCTTTAAAGCTAGCATTGTACATTTATAGATTGCCTTTCATGTTAGTCTTTCTCTTAAAGACTCACTTAAATCTGTCGTAGCGTGCGCGACGTTGAATAACGGATAACGGGTCTGCCTCTTAGATGATGGTTTTGAGTTTAATCATAAAAATTATGATTATAAAATTCAGGATTTGTCACTTAGTATTATGGTTACTAGGAAACCTAATGGTCTACGAGAGTCTAGGTAAGAGACTGATTGTGCAAGTGGAAGACGCATCACCCCTAGTGCACCTTACCTAAGATAAGCTACATTGTTGTTTGATTGTTATTCTAAGACGTGTTCCTTTCGGTTGGTCTTGTCTAATGTTCAAGACACATCTCTCTTTGTGAGAAAGTCTCTACTCTATTGAGTTAAATCTTAACCATTATAAGGGTCAAACTTATTTATTTCTTGGATATATCTAAGTCTTAGCATTCTGAATGACAAACTAATTATAATGGGAATTTGTATATTTTGGTCAAACTTTAATGGATAATAATAAATCAATTACGATATCCATTTTGTATTTTTTAAAACATGATAAAATTGATTTTATCTCTTTTTAGAACAAACCTTTTAGGATTAAGATGTATACATGAAGACAAAAACATATTTTTTATTTTTTGAAAGAAGAAATTCATTTAAATAATTTTTTTGAATTGTTTTAAATTTTTTATTTTTTTAAGTTTAAGAGAAAATCAGGTATTATTAATATTGAATCTATAACTTACAATGTAAATACACAGGCCGATATTATGAAAAATTATTGGAAAAACATGTGAGGGGCCATAAATATTTTTAAAATGCCATTTGAAAATTTTAAAGTTTTTTTTATTTTAAAATTATTATATTATTATATTGTTAAATGTATTGGGCTAGACCCGGCCCAACCATCTAGGCTAGGCTAAAACGGGTATAGCCCGACTCAGTCAGGTTGGGTCGATTGGTGGCCCAACAACCTTCTCTCTCTTTTTTTTATTGGGTTGTACCAGACCCAACCATTTGGGCTGGGCTGCAACAGGTCCAACCCAACTAGTTTGGGCTATGTGATAGCCCAACAACCTTTCTTTTTCTTTTTTTTTTATATGTTAGGCTGGACTTGACCCAGCTATTTGGGTTGGGCTGTAACAGGCCCAGCCTGGCTAGGTTGGGTCATCTGACAACCTAACAACTTTTTTCTTTTTTTCTATATGTTAGGCTGAACTTGGCTCAGCTATTTAGGCTGGGTTGGAACGAGTCCAGCGCCGTGACCATGCTTAATTATTTCTTCCAATGCATGTAGAATGCAATGGCCGATGGGGGGGGGGAAGAAGAAGAAAAAGGAGAAGATGCCTTGCCTAGCTGGAGGAGAAGGGTTGCTAGTGGTGTTCTTGATGGTGTTAAGAAGTCTAACGTGTGACTGGTGGCGGCAACGACAGTGGAGGCTCATCGAAGAAAGAAGGGAAAGAGGTGGAAGAAATTTGACATAAATAAAAACCAGGGGGAGTTGGTTTTTCTTTCACTTTGGCCTTCAATTCTTCCTCTTCAATGCATAAAATCCACCCCTATTTATAGAAGGCGAAAGAGAGATATTTTGTCTTTATTAGGGACAAATATTGGCCATTGATTTAGCCTAGAAAGATCTTAACTGTTGGCTTAAAATGGCCATCATGAATTGTAAAATTTTGACAATTAAAGGTTGCCTAAGTTGGCTTCTTTTAGAAGGCGTCGCGGTGGTTATGGTGTCAATCAGCCAGAAAAAACCACACTAAGGTGCAATCAAATGTTAGGCCATCATATTGGTGTGTGTTTTGTCAAATTTGGTGAAAAATAGAATTAAATGCCTCTGGAAAGTAGCTACTCGAGCAGCCTTTTCTGGAAAAAAAAAAAAGATGAACATTAACCAGACGACGTGTCATTTGGTTTTTCCTTTTTTTTATTCTTTTCAAAATGACATCGTTTTTTGCTTCAGGGTTTTAACTTGGGAATTCAGTCAAAGTTCAATTTGGCCCTCTGGCTTTTGATTCCTATTAATTGCATCCCTAATTGACCTCAAACTTTTGGTTTAATGCAATTTTGTCTTTGTTGCAATTCAACATGAGCCCTGAATTTTAGTCTTTTTTTTTATTTTGGTCATTGGCTTTGAATTTATACAAATTGACCATTACACTTTCAATTCTCTTCCATTTCACCCTTGATTTTACTGAATTGAGTCTCTAAAGTTCGACGTCTTTTCCAAAAAGATCTTTGGCTGTAAATTTCTTCAATTTAACCCCTAATTTACCCTAAACTTTGATTTTCTTACAATTTTACCTCTGATTTGAATTAATTGACTTTGTAAAAATTAAGTTTGGTCCTCTAAATTTTCAATCTTCTCAATTAAACACAAATTTGGCTCCCAAACTTATTTTTTCACCAATTAAGTCCACTAAAATTAATTTGACCTCTTTAAAGTATAATTAAGTCCTTGCACTTAATTAAATCATTTAATTTAACTCAAATTAATTCTTAAACATAATTAAACTTTTAATTTGACCCGTGATTAAATTAAATTGACCTTTTAAAAATCTAATTATGTCCCATTGGCTTAATTTTTATGTAGATTTATCCAATAATCATTTAATTTGACTTTGAATCTGTATTATCTCTCCAGTTTTGGATACAATGGGGTATGATTAAACTCATGATTCCATTAAAAATTGCAGTTTGATTTTTCTATACATTTGAAATCCTCTTCAGCCTGTTTTTACCAAATTGCCATCCTTCTTACTATTATTATTTATTTTTATTTTGAAAGGAAAAAAGGTAAAATTTGAGGAATAACCAAAAAATAGATTATGACAAGATCCATTGAGTTTTATGCCTTCAGGTGGATCAACCAAGATCCAGACTTGGTTAGTATATGAAGTCTATTGCTCCACGTCATTTCTTCCAAGTAAGTGTTAGGCTTATAAATTATGAGCAACATGTCATTCACATCTTCCATGAGAGGTCTTTATCTCATTGATGTATGACATGTCCTACCATATTTATAGAGATTTTGTGTTTCTTAAAGTTTATGCTAAACATTCAATGTTTTAGTCTTGGGAGTATATTTCATTTGGATGTAGTGTTCTAAGAGCTATAGAGAATCTCATTCTCTCTTAGATAATCCGTAAAATATTTGGTCAAATATTAACCATTTCGATCCAATTAAAGTTTCTTAATACTTATTTCAATCTATATTTCAATTTTATTACAGTTTATATTAAACCTAGGCATTTTAAATTCAGGTATATACAAACTATTCGTATAGTTATCGAATTCATAAAAACATCATTATTATATAAAAAAACAATGTTTGTCCTCAATAATAAATTTAAATTCATTTAATATTAAATAAAATAGAAACAATGTCTTAAAATACTTGAACAAAATAACAATTATAAAGTTCTAGTATCATTTGTTTAAGCAAAACAAAATAACTAGTCCCTACAACTAATGCAGCAACCATTGCTTCATTACTAAATTGTAAGTCTACTTTGTTTTTAACTAATCTTCTACTTTTCTTTAGTTCTTGCATGTTATCGCACATGGACGACGTCGCGACGATACGTTCACTTTTGGATTGTTTTTGGAAAATGGGTGAGACAAGGGTTTCTTGTCTTTTATCAGTGGAAAGAGGAAATGGAAGTCGTCACCTAATATTTTGGTCATTATGAACCTTAACTAGATATCGGATACAGGAACTGGTTGCATAAAGAAAAGGTATTAATACCCCAAATACGCCTTACCTGTTATAAACTGCATTGTTTAATTGTCTGATAAAGGCTAAGGTATTGTCGTGTTTCTTAATCATTAGGTCTATCTAAGGTTTAATATAAGTCCTTCTTGGTAAGGATACCTTTATCTTATCGGGTAAAACCTAACCATTCTAATATCAATAAGAAACCAACTTTTTAATATCGGGAATACGTCTTACATATAAGTTCATAATCCTAGATATTGAAATAAGATAAAATAATTTTTTTGAAATTTTTGAAATATTGACCTAATTCTCATTACTTTAATAAACTAGTTATTAAAGCAAAAAATACATGCTAATACATATTTTTTGAGTTTTTTTGTTATATGAAAATATAATATGGAAATTTCTTATAAGTTTTGAGAGACTTGGTTGTATGCATAGAAAAACATTTTTTGTTTTAGATTTTTTTAAAAAAAATTAATATTAAATATATATGGCCTAAGTTGGTCTTGACCTAAAATGGTTGGGCTGATCTTAGCCCAACAAATCTTTCTTCTTCCTTTTTTTTGGTCGATGCACTGTTCATTTTATGAACAGTGGACGTGAATTATAATTCACGCCCACTGTTCATGTAATGAATAGAGGAGGACGAAACAGAAACAGATGAAGAAGAAAGGGAAGGGTTGCTCACTTGGATTAGGTTTCGCGGCCGCTGTCACTGGTCTAGCTGAGGATAGTGGCTTCGCTGGTGGTGCTGGCTACCATTGGTAGAGGGAGAAAGAAAAAGAAACAGCTCTGCAGGTGATAGAGAGGGAGTCAGCTACAGCCGCTCTGTCGCCAACGAGGAGTTAGGTTGGTGGAGATGGTAGTGGTCAAACTAGTCGTGGCCAAAAGCCATGGTGGAGAGAGAAAGAAAGAAGAAAATGTGGTAGAGAAGAAAACGTGAGGGGGAAAATGGTTTTTTACCGACTTTGTACCTAATGTCCTATCTTCTCCGGCCATGAAAATCAAATATATTTATAAGGGGTGGAAAAGGGACACTTTGTCTCTTATGGTGCCAAATCTCAGCCCTTGGTTCGACCTGAAAGCATCCCAATTATTGGTTCGAAATAGCAATGATGAACTGTCAGTTTTGTACAGGAAAATGGTTGGTCGGGTTAGCCACTTTGGGGTGATGCCACCGCCTTTGAAACCTTGATCAGCTTGAATAATTCACACTGGCATATAGTAAGGTGTTAGGTGATCACGTTGGTAAATGTTTTGTCCAATTTGGGGGAGAAATGAGGCGTCAAATGCTTTGGGAAGGAGACCACTTGAGCAACCTCTTTGAAGAAGAAGATGAACAATCATCTTCACAACAGCTTTGTTTTGGCCAATTGCATTTTAGTCCTTTAATATGTGATTTATTTCTAATTACACCTTTGAGTGGCTCTAAACTTTTAATTTTGTTCAATTTTACCCCTAAAAACTTCAATTCAATCCCCAGATTTCACAGTCTTTTTCCCTTTGGTCCTTAGTTTCAGATTTATGTAATTTGACCTTTAATTGATCAATAAACTTCCAATTTCTTCAATTAAGCCCTTGATTTAGTCACTTTTAGTCCCTCTATTTACGCGTCTTTTCCAGTTTGATCCTTGGTTATGGACTTCTTCAATCAAATCCTTTATTGGCCATCAAACTTCAATATTTATGCAATTAATCCCTTGATTTGACCAAATCAACTCTTAAAAATATAATTTGACCCCTGAACTTTAATTTCTTCCAATTAAAACCCAAATTGACTAAGAAAACAATTTTTCTTACAATCAAACCCTCTATAAATTCAATTAAACCTTAAATAAAATTTAATTGAGTCTGGTTAATTCACTCAAGTCTTTCTTAGAAGTGGAAGAAAACAAAAGGATGTTATGATGTCTCCGTAAAGAGAATAAGGTCGCCGGCAAAGAAGAGGGGAGATAACTTCATGGTTTTTTGGTTTTCTGGTAGTCACTGGAGCCATAATAAAATCAGACCTGTGAGACCTTTCAGGATCCAGCCCCTTCATTAACTTACACAATTGCTTTTCAAAAGGGTGGCATGGAAGCTTAACCCTTGTAGCCTATGCTCACCAGATTTTGGCGAGGATTGGATAAAGGTCTGAGGTTGACTCTCACTGGTACCTGCGGGTAACGCCTACGTTAGATAGCTTAGGGCATCTTTGGCTTTACGAGAGAAAGCACGCCGAAGAAAAAGTTCTTTCTCTTCCCGTCCCGGACCATATTTCGTATAGTTTAGGATTGGCCAAACAAAATAGCATATTTTCCTGGGTCCATACTTTCATATAAAAATCTGATTTTAGATTTTCTTTCTCAAATTGAATTTTCTTTGTCAATAGAGCCTTCATCAATTAAAAAAAAATATGCCATCAAATCAATTTTTTATTTTTGAACTTCCTTAACCATCTTTTGATCATGTTCTGGGTGCTCTGGCATCCTCTTCTCACTGCTATTTTTTTTTTGTTCTCTTCCGAATACATTTTTTTGTCTTTTTTATATTTTCTTATTTTTTTGTGTAGGGAATCAAAAATGGGTAACACATGAAATTGCAAATGTGGAAACCACTTTTGGTATCCAATACCCAAGAACCATAATGTAAAGTAGTAAGATAGTTTTCAATTATAAACATACCTGAAGTATAAGCTTCATTAAGCTTTTTTGCATTCACGACTGCAAGGTATTCCTTGCAATTTCCCCTTCAATGTCCTTCCTTGCTATAATGATGACAAATGCCCTTGTTTTTCTTGATGCCCTCAATAGGTTTATTTGCTTTAGAGACATCATCCTTATTCTTTTTATCTTTCTTCTTAGACATTCTAGAAGACTAAACAGGAAGAACCGGGCATTTTTCCTTCTTAAAGGCCCCTTCAGCAGTCTTTAGCATATTAAGCAATTCTGAAAATATATTATCCAACTTGTTCATGTTATAGTTCATAATGAATTGCAAAAATTTCTAGGGTAATTACTGCAAGACCAAGCCAACACTTACAAAACTCAATTGGCCTAATTTCTCAATATAGCCAATTATTTTTGGAACATGGTTGTTCACTAAAGAACCCTTTGTCATTTTACAACGAAACAATTCCTTAGAGTTCTCATACCTCTCAATCCTACTAGCTTCATCAAACAATTCTTTAAGATGTATAATTATAGTATGGGCATTCATATTCTCATGTTTCCTTTAAAGTTCAGGTGACATACTGGCTAACATCACACATACAGTCTGTACATCGTCATCAACATGATGTTGATGTTCATTTCTAACTTCTTCTGCAACATCCTTAGCAAGGGCATTTGAAATTGGATTTTCAAGAATATACAATTTTTTTTCTTACTTGAGAACAATTCTCACATTTCTTTAACAATCCAAGAAATTTGTTCAAGTCAATTTGTTAGCATCAAGTATACTTCGTAGAAATGTGTTACTAGTCATTTTGATCTACCAATCTATTTATATAAAGATAATGAGTATTAGTTTCATGCATACATATTTATATTCAAATTTAGATAGGGACTTTAATTGTAATTTGATCTCTCACTATTTTCTTGCAAATTAATAGTCCTCCCTATTAATTCGGGAAATCTCACTTAAATTTTCATAGTGAGTTAGGATCCCATTTAATTTATCTAACTTTGAGTAACTCAACAAATCAAAATAAATTAAATTATATAAATAATATAATTTATCAATCACATCTCTATGTGATTCCTAAATCACTTAACTCATGGTCCATAACAAAACCCAATTTGCCTAATTTCTCAATATAGCCAATTATTTTTGAAACATAGTTGTTCACTGAAGAACCCTTTGTCATTTTACAGTGAAACAATTCCATAGAGTTCTCATACCTCTCAATCCTGCTAGCTTCATCAAAAAATTCTTTAAGATGTATAATTATAGTATGGACATCCATATTCTCATTTTACCTTTGAAGTTTAGGTGACATACTGGCTAATATCACACATGCAGTCTGTTCATCGTCATCAACATGACGTTGATGTTCATTTCTAACTTCTTCTTCAGCATCCTTAGCAAGGGCATTTGAAATTGGATTTTCAAGAATATACAATCTTTTTTTCTTACTTGAGAACTATTATAGAATGTACTTATATAGGAAATATTGTATATAGGAAATATTGTAGACATACTCTTGTGTGGTAACCTCCACCATTACTATTGTATATTGCCCTACCTATATATATAGAAAGGGTTGGCTAACCATTAGGTTAAGCCTCCCAATTATTCTCAACTTGGTATCAGAGCCTTCTGCCGTCAGAACTCTTTTCTTCCTGCCTCCCTTTGCAGCCGGCCCTCTCTTTACTTTCTCTACATGGATTCTATTGCTGCCGCCGACTTCTCCCTCTCCACAGGTGGTGCAGCACAGCCGGCCAGCCCTCACCAAGCTGCTGCCGCTGGTGCCTTTTCTTCCCCACAGCAGCCTCCACCTGCAGAGCTTGTTTCTGATTCTTCCTCCCAAGTCCCTGCCGTTCCTTTATCTCTCATAGGAACTCACGCTACAGCTATTGTTCCTTTAGCGAACACTCACCAAGTTGTTTCGCTAAAACTTACAAACACAAATTATCTCTATTGGAGAATGCAGATGAAGCCATATCTCCTTGGTCAAGGTGTTTTTCACTTTGTTGACGGTTCCGTGCCGGGTCCTCCATCTCATATTTTTGACAGCTCTGCTGGTTCTTCCTTCATCATCAGCCCTTCTTTTCTTCGTTGGAAGCAACAGGATCAACTTATTTTGAGTGCTTTGCTCTCCTCTCTCTCCGTGGATGTGTTGCATCTCGTGGTAGATTGTTCTACTTCGCATTGTGTTTGGCGCACTCTTGAGAAAGCGCTTGCCTCTCCGTCTAATTCTCGCATCATGCAACTCCATGGCTCCTTTCAAGACCTTCGACAAGGTGACTCATCAGTTAGTCTATATATGCAGCAAGCCAAATAGTTATTTGACGAATTGGCTGCTGCTGGTCGCCCCATGTCTCTTGAAGATTTCAATCTTTATGTGTTTCATGGCCTTCGTGGTGAGTTCAAAGACTTGGTAACGAGTCTCATAACCAAGGCAGAACCGCTATCTTATGCTGATCTTCACAGCCACCTTCTTACCCACGAATTTCTGCACAAGAACTCTTTCTGTTCCATGGCTGCCGCTCCTTCTCTGCTGTCTTCTTCTTCTCTGCGGCAGCAGCCATCTCTGCTGCCAACACCACAGTTTTCTGCACACCATGTTATGTCTCATCACAGCCCTAACTACAGCCGCAACAGGGGTCGCTCTAGAGGTAATTGGCGTCCCCACAGCAACCGTTTCACTCCCTAGAATAGGGGCCATTCTGCTGCAGATTGGCGACCAAACCACTGGCAGCAAACCAGGCGCAATTACAGTGCTAGGCAGTGGTCTAGACAGCAACATGTACGCTGCCAATTGTGCTCCAGTTTCAGGCACATAGCTCCCCATTGTTCCCAGTTTCGTAGCAGCTCTCCGCAGCCTTCTGCTTATCTTGCCGTTGGGAATATCTCTGCTGCGACTTGGTTCCCCGACACCGGCGCAAATCAACACGTCACACCTGATCTTGGAACTCTAACCGATTCTGCACCCTATATTGGTAATGATTATTTGCATGTTGGTGACGGTAAGGGCCTTGACATATCCCATATTGGACATACTAAATTACATTCCCTCACATTACCAAACCGTTGTTATCTGTTCAAAAATTCTGTCGTGATAATCATGTTTATTTTGAATTTCACGCTTCTATGTTTTATGTGAAGGATCTCGTCACCAAGGAAGTTCTCCTTTCCGGTCAAAGTCATGATGGCCTTTATGTCCTCTCCGAGTCTTCTTCCACGTCAGTTCCTCAAGCTTTTTGGTCTCCTTGCATCTCCGCGACTGCCGACCTGTGGCATCGTCGTTTGGGTCATCCAACCCCTCGCATTTTCAATTTGTTAGTTTCTGGTAATAAAATTGTATGTACTTCTAGACGTTCTCTTACTCAATGTCAAGCTTGTCCTTTAGAAAAGTTGTCTCGTTTGTCATTACGAGCTACGGGTCACAAAACTTCTGCCCCACTAAAATTAATTTTTAGTGATGTTTGGGGTCCTGCCCCTATGTTTTCTTCTGATGGCTTCCGCTATTTTGTTATTTTTGTCGATGCGCATACCAAACATATATGGTATTATCCGCTTGTTGCAAAATCTGATGTTTTTTCCACTTTTCAACGTTTTCAAACACTTGTTGAGCGTCAGTTTTCTCTTAAAATTAAATAACTGATTGGGGCGGTGAATATCATAAATTAAATAAATTTTTTCAGACCATTGGTATTCATCATCGGTTAATTTGTCCTCATACTCATGAACAAAATGGCACTGTTGAACGTCGTCATCGACATATTGTCGAAACTGGCCTAACCCTTTTAGGCCAGTGTAGTGCCCCATTGCGATTTTGAAACTATGCTTTTGAATCCTCGGTCTACCTTATTAATCGCATGCCTACTCTTGTTCTCCAAAATACATCTCCATTTGAGTGTCTGTTTCGATGCACTCCTGATTATAACTTCCTATGTACTTTTGGGTGTCTTTGTTTTCCCTTTTTGCGTCCATATCATGCTCATAAATTAGATTTTCGGTCTTCTCCTTGTGTGTTTTTAGGTTATAGCTCATCCCATCTTGGTTATCGTTGTCTTGACTTAGAGTCTGATCGTATTTATGTCTCCCGTCATGTTCGTTTTCATGAAAATGTCTTTCCTTTTGCAAAGTCTGAACAGGTAACATCCTCACCGGTACCTCCCACCCCACCTACCTATATTCCATCCTTGCACCCTCCTCCATCCATTCAGCCTACTACTTACCAAACCAGCCCCAACCACAACCCAATTCTGCCATCTGCCGCACCCCACCAGATTACCACTTTGCCCATTGATTCTGCCACCCCTTCATCATCATCCCACACTACCATACTGTCACCATATGCTTGTCTTTCCAATGATCATTGTGCAAGTACAGGTTCTCCATCACCGGATGTGCATGTTCTCAAGTCTGCTGCCACAGAGCAGCCCGGTTCTGCATCAGCTCATCCCAGTTCTATAGCAGCCTCACCAGTGTCTGCAGTGCCGACCAGTCCCTCCACTGCTTCTCCAGCTGGCCTACAGCTCTGTGTAGACCTCTCCTCATATCCTCTTCAGTCTCTTCTAGGTACAGGTCACACTTCTCCATGCCCAGCTGCACGTCAACATCCCATGGTTCTTCGTCCAAGGTAGCCCAAGACAGCGTTGTCCACAGCCACTGCCGCAGCCTTTGTTATCTCCTTCAGCCAGGTAGTTTCTCCTCCCTCTCATGAGCCACTTGTTTTTAATGATGCTAACAGATATGAGGCGTGGCATAGTGCTATGCGTGAGGAAATTCAGGCCTTACGCGCAAACAGAACTTGGACCTTAGTGTCGTTTCAACCCTCCATGAATGTTGTTGGTAGTCGATGGGTATACAAGATTAAACGCAGATCTGATGGCAGCATCGAGAGGTATAAGGCGCGTCTGGTTGCTAGAGGTTTCACTCAGCAAGAAGGTATTGATTACTCTGAAACCTTTAGTCCAGTCATCAAACAGGCGACCGTCAGATTAGTCTTCTCCATTGCAGTTTCGTGTGATTGGAAAATTCATCAGCTTGACATCTATAATGCCTTCCTTAATGGTGTTCTTGATAAGGAGGTCTACATGAAACAACCTCCAGGTTTTGTTGATTCTGCTCTCCCCTCTCATGTGTGCCGATTGCATAAATCTCTATATGGTTTAAAACAGGCTCCGCGAGCTTGGTACACTCGTCTGAATGATTTCCTGTTATCTATTGGTTTTCGTGCCTCTAAGGTGGATACCTCATTATTTATCTTCTCTGTTGGTGCTGATATTTGTTATCTTCTGGTCTATGTTGATGATATTCTACTTACGGGTAGTAACTCTCTTCTGCTTCAACGCCTCATTCAGCTACTTAGCTCAGAATTTAAGCTTCGCGACTTGGGTTCTGTTTATTACTTTTTGGGTATTGAGGTTCAGTCTACTAGTATGGGTCTTATACTCCGCCAGCATAAATATATACTTGACATTCTCACTCAAGCTGGTATGCTATCTTGCAAACCTGTTAATACCCCTATCTCTACATCCAAAGCTACCATTCTGCCCGATCCATTGTTTTCTGATGCTACCCGCTTTCATCAAATTGTGGGTGCTCTTCAGTATCTCACTTTTACGCGCCCAGATATTTGATTTGCTGTTAACAGAGTCTGTCAGTTTATGCATGCTCCTACAGATTCTCATTAGGCTGCCGTGAAACGCATCTTGCGTTATCTTCGGGGTACGACATCACATGGCTTACATATTACTCGCAGTTCTTCTTTTGCCTTACATGGTTTTACAGATGTAGATTGGGTCGGCAGTGTTGAGGACAGAAAATCTACGGGTGGTTACCTTGTGTTTTTTGGTCAGACGCCGATTTCGTGGAAATCTGGTAAGCAACGCACAGTTGCTCGCTCTTCTACTAAGGCTGAGTACAAAGCCTTAGCTGATGGCGCTGCTGAGGTTATCTGGCTTCAGTATTTATTAACAGATCTCCAGATTCCGTCTACTTCTGCTCCTATTATCTGGTGTGACAACCTTGGTGCCATTTATTTGTCTGCGAATCCTGTTTTTCATGCTCGCACAAAACATGTTGAGGTCGATTATCATTTTATCCGAGATAGAGTTGCAAAGAAGGAGATTCAGATTCGTTTTATTTCCTCCCAGGATCAACTTGCCGATGTCTTCACTAAGCTACTTCCTACTTCTTTATTTACTGCTTTTCGTTTCAAGCTTCGGGTTAATCCTCCACCCTCAGCTTGAGAGGGCATATTATAGAATATACTTATATAGGAAATATTGTATATAGGAAATATTGTAGACATACTCTTGTGTGGTAACCTCCACCATTACTATTGTATATTGCCCTACCTATATATATATAGAAAGGGTTGGCTAACCATTAGGTTAAACCTCCCAATTATTCTCAACTAGAACAATTCTCATATTTCTGTGACAATCCAAGAAATTTGATCCAATCAATTTGTTAGCATCAAGTATGCTTCGTAGGAATGTGTTACTACTCATTTTGATCTACCAATCTATTTATATAAAGGTAATGAGTTTTAGTTTCATGCATACAGATTTATATTCAAATTTAGATACGGACTTTAATTGTAATTTGATCTACCATTATTTTCTTGCAAATTAATAGTCATCCCTATTAATTCAGGAAATCTCACTTAGATTTTCATAGTGAGCTAAGATCCTATTTAATTTATCCAATCTTAAGTGACTCAACAAATCAAAATAAATTAAATGAGATAAATAATATAGTTTATCAATCACATCTTTATGTGATTCCTAGATCAGTTATGTGACAACTCTTTATCTAAATATATCTTATATATTTCACCTAACTCATGCTTCTAACCTTATATGATCATAAGTAACTCATCCAAATCATATAGGTTAATTAAGTATAACTCAATTTTATAGCATTAAACATTTTCGAATAACGGTAACCTTGAATGACTCAACAAGTTATCCATGAATAAAAATCTGATTTTATGCATATAAAATTGGAAGACAACTTCTTATATTCTCAACATGTACTTAATATTTTAATGAAGAATTTAATAATTAAACAGATCTCATTAAAAACATGGCATAACAGAAATATATATATATATATATATATATATATATATATATATATATATATATATATATCATCCACCCCTAGTATGATATTCTAACTGGATGATTGTGGACATATTTAAGCTAATTCCCTCAAGTTATTAAAGGGAATTAAATGGTCAAATCCTAAGTAGTTGTAGCAAGTCTTGATATGTCCATTGCAAGCACTCTGGTCGTAGTCTTCATCACCATTTCTTTATTTCTCTTGGATTACATAATAATTTTTTTTATCTAAATTCTTACATTTCTAAATTACATAACATTTATATAATTACTTTAAAAACCTCAAGTTACATTCGAAGGGAATTAGATGAGAAAAGAATTACAATCTAAAAGAAAAAATAGAGATAAGGCAGAATATGCAAACCCTAATTAATAAAATTACGATCATTCAACCATTAAATAAAAGCATAATCACATTGGTCTTTAATGTTCATAACATCCATCATGCATATGACATATTAATATGCATAATAAAATTATTGCATGCTTCAATTCTAATTATTGGCTTTATGTGTAATTTTTAAAAATAATATTTCTAACATTTAGAAATATTAAATCAAATCCAATTTTATAATTTCCATGAAATTTGTTTTTAAAAATTTAATAAGAAAATTAATCACATTAAAATTCTTATTAATATCCTAAACTATTTTAGGATTAATTGAAATAAAATGTTTTGGCTTAAAAACTCATTATTTTAGAAAAACTATTTTTCTAAATATTATTTAATTAAACCATTTAATTAAATAAATCTTAATCCTATTAGGATATCATACAACTCAAAAAACTAAATTAAACATTTTAATTCAATCCTAATCTAATTAGGAAAATTAATTATATACTTAATTTAATTTAGAATTTCAATTTTAATATAAAATAATTATTTTATACATGGAGGCCTAAAATTGTAATTTCAGCACCATATATACCAAAAAGTAATTAGATATAATTTTTAGGTATAAAATTGTAATTTTATCCCTCAAAGAACCCTAAAAAGGCTGCAGGGGTAGAATCATAAATTCTACCCCTTCTTCTTATTGCAGCACCCTTGCTGTTGCTGGAATTGGCTACCCACGCCAATTCTACCCTCAGCAGCGACAGCAGTGCTGCCGCTTCACCTGGCGGCACTGCAGGGCAACAACCCTCGCACTACCCCATTTTACCACTATCGTGGCCTTTTGCCAGCAGAGTTTGCCAGCACAACCAAGCATGCCAGCCACGCTGGCGCCGCTGCTGGCTGTTGTAACAAACACCTAAACTATATTTTTATAAATTCAATGGTGGATTCCAACTAGAATACCGAATTTCAGCCATATTCAGATAATCTGGCCAGAATGGTAGCCATTCTTTTAAAAACAAAATCATGAGAGAGAAAATACTTTCGAGAAAAATAATTTTTGCACATAAAATTAATTTAAAATTAACATCAATAATAAATAAAATAAACAATCAACAACTCTAATTGTTCTAACAAAGGCTCCGTTACCACTGTTAGGTTTCTCGAATATCATGCACGTTGCCAAAACTATGAAACAAAATTATTTAGGAGTCCATATGATCTCATTAGATAGATCTATAGTTGTATAGAGATTTATTACCTGAAGATCTGATCTTCTTCGGCTTTGAATAATTCTTTAAAGGATGAGTTGTCATAAATCACAAGTCGTTCAATTGTCCGGCTTCCGACGATAATCGACACAAATCACCCGTGATAAATCTCATAAATCCCTATTTAAGAAAAAGAGATTGTTATACCTAGAGTGTTAGATCTAATTCTATATTTTTATAGTTTTTATGTCTAATAGATAATAACACCTAAAATAAGAGTTATAGCTTACTATTTAGAGGACGATCTAAAAAACCCTATAAATTAGAAAATATCAATTTGTTCCCTGAATAATATGCATATATTAATTCAAGACAATTTTAGAATTAACTTAATCAAGTCCTCACTTAATTAATCCATGTATTAATTATATTATAATTCTTAATTTTTAAAATATATTTTAATCAAGTCATATTAATTAATTATCACAGTTTAATTTCTAACTAATGGTTCTTAATGTGTGTAACTCATTAGGTTCCTATATGTTGATCCAAATGTAAATTCCAATTCTAATTAAATAGAATTAAATAAATTAAACAATTTAATTTGATATCAATTAAACAACTGATTTATTTATATTTGAAGATCAAGTGCATCATCGTCTAGCAACGTGTCATGTTCCCCTAAATATTAGAAAAGTAATTAATGGTTTGATTAACCTTCAGTTACCATTTCTCATTATAATTAATATCATTTCATCAATAATATTCCAATTTAACATTAAAGCATGGAGTATGTCTGTCATGTTAAATCATGTTTTTTCTCTATATAATTGTCATTGATCATTTGAATAAGATTTAAAACTCTTTTCAAATCTTATTCCATGTTGACCAAAGATTTCTCAGTCAATATTGTTTGAGAATAGATGAAATATTTTTCCTAATACACCAAGGATAATGGATCCTTCTTCGATCACTCAAGTACATTCATATAGTTCATGATATACCCAATGTCTGTCCTTTTATTACCTCAATTAAGATAACATGTAACAAGATCAAAGTATAACATTTTTTTATATAAAATAATTTAGTGATCTCAAGTCTAAAGATTACTTACACAACCGTCACGTGAGCCTTTCCACAGACATAGGTGATCTCTCCATATGGAATTCTCATGCAGGTCAGTTCAGTGTACATATCTTATGACAAGCACCTATATATTAGTTCTAGGTATCCCCTATACCTCAGCTTATGAGAATAATTGTTTCCTTTCATAAAGGAAAGAACATAATATGTATCAGTCTTTACGGCTCTAATGAATGTCCAATATTTAAGAGAGCATCGACAACGAGCATTTTAAGAACAATACTTTGATGCAGTAGGAATCCCATAATTAAAACAATTTTATAATTTCATTTGCAAAGCAATTTTTTCCCCGTAGACTTTATCTTTACTTTAGATTCATTAATCTAATATTATATTAATATTAAAAATAAATTAAGCCTTTATTAATAATAAATATGTATTTACATGAATATAATAATGTCACATGTAACCAACCATTTGGCTATAGGACATATTAAATTAACAGGTGAAAAAGTCTTAGAGTGATTATGAAGCTTTGTAAAAGCTACCCTTTTTCTTTGTTTTATAGGCTATGTATCATTGATGAAGATAACGAAACCAACCTTTAAGAACATATGGCTAGGAAGCGTGCCTTCATTTAATACTTATATATTTTATCCTTGTGGTTGTTAGTGAGTAGATCAGATTTTATGTAGCAGTAATTCATATGGAGTCGTAGTTGGCTTTAAGGTGTAGCTGTCAAGTTCGAGGTTGGGCTTGTACGGGATCTCAATGTGTTTTTTGTTTAGGGGTGTTTTCTTATTAAGCTTTAGTGATTCCTCAAGTCTAGCTTGATGATAAGTGTTGTGGACTTGTTGAGTTATTAGGGTTTTTAAAGGCCTTAATTGATTATCCTAGTTTTAATGAAGCATTAGGCCACATGATATGCTAGGGCTTAAATGGATGTGAGCTCATTTAGGCCTTGGAATTCCTAAATGAATTTTATGACCCATCATGGCTTTATACTTATGTTTCCTATAGGACTTGTCTCAAGTTTTAAGATATTAGTCATGTGATTGGGGGTGTAGACCTTAGGTATATCAGTTTCCCTACAGGTTTTTATGGTGTGGCTGGCATAAAGACTTTACCCATTAATTACGAGGTATGTCATGCCTCATTTCACATTTAGGGGTAGTGTGTATTTCCTTTATGCATTCCTTTATCTCTTTTGCATTCATTCAAAATGATCCTTGTGAGTCTTTTCATATATGTCACTTGATCATTGTCTATTATTCCTTTAACAATCTTATCATTTTATCTCCCTAGAAGCCTTATTATGATAGAGCATATACTAAAAACTTAGAGGCTAGCACATAGGTGTATGAAAGAAACCTAATAGTTGGTGTCTTTTGAAATTCTAAATACATGTCATCCATCTATTATGTGTGCCACTATTATGTTGGGTTTCTCAAAATTCTTAGATATAGTGAAAATGATAATTTAATTTTTTTTTCATAAGTTCAAGGATCTTATTAGATAATCTAAGGCCGTTTATGATTTTTGTTAAGATTACTTTAGGCTGAATTGTCGCAAACTACAAGTCATTCAAGTGTCCAGCCTATAATTATAATCCACATAAACCATAAGTAAGAAATATCCTAAAATCAATTTAGAAGAGAAAGATCATTATGTCTTTGAGTGCTAGCTCTTTCTTTTTATGTTTTAAGTGTTTTTATATCAAATATTCTATATGATAGCTTTCTATCTGACCACATCATATCTTCATTAAAAATTATAAGGCATGATAGTCTATTATAAGGAAACCTGATAACCCTATAAATGAAAAAATATCACTTTTCCACCTAAAAAAACTATCGCATATATTATTTTAGAATAATGTTAGAAATTTACTTAATCAAGTCTTTATTTAATTTTTTTAGGTTTAGAATTTTAATCTCTTGTACTAATTACATTTTAGTCCTTAATTTCTAAAATTTATTTACGATCAAGTTACATTTGATTAATTATCTCTTAATGTGTGTGACCCATTGGGTTCTCTAATATTTTGGTCAAAATAAAAAGCACAATCTTAAATAAAATAGGATTAAATAAATTAAACAATTTACTTTATTGTCGATTTAATAAATTAATTGATTTATATTTCAAGATCAAGTACAATGTCTAGCAACATATTATCATCCTTCAAATATTAGAAAAGTCATATATGATTTAACTTAACTTTTGAGTGACTAGTTTCTTGATATAATTATTATCACTTCATTAAAAATGTTTCGGTTTAGACATTATTATATAGAGAGTGTAATAACCCGACTTTTCAAGCCCAAAACAACGATAAAAAAAATTTTGTACATAACACACATCATGTCGGTAATCGGCGAACATGTTCCCTCACATCATCAATATACAATCCATACATCAACAACAATTAACATTTCATTTAAAAATAAATCTTAAATAAACATATAATATTATGTTTGTATCATTACAAGTTCACATTAAAAATATACATACATAGACATGAGTTTGCATTCCTATCCTACTAATAATCATCATGAATTTAAACAAAAAGGATCTAATAATAGTTATACGTTCAGTATATTGATTCATACAAAATACATTGTGATTTAGAATGCAACTACATGATTCCTTGCAAAAGTAGGTTCCTGTGTATTCAGTTTCCTAGGCACCTCGTTGGTGTGACGTCCCTGCTGCAGTACAAAACATTTATAAGAATGCAATTACTTAATAATAATACTGATAATAAACGGTCTGACAGTTTAATGAAACATTAACATTATCTCATGTTCGAAGCGTGACATTTGTAGTTTCTTCATGTACTTGGTATAAACAACTTATAGTACATATAGATGCACCAATTCTTGCAATCAGTCATAATCTTAAATCTGGCTATCCTCTTAAGGCATCATTTGTTGAGGTTAACCGTTCACTCACCTCGGCCATTCACTTCGGATGTCATCAGCCAAAGCTAATCAACTGTTCGTCCCAATCATCCACTCGGATGCCATTAGCCGCAACTAATCATTTATTTATCCATTCACCCATTCAGATGCCATTAGCCGAAGCTAATCATTCATTTATCCTGGTCATCCCTTCAGATGCCATTAGTCGAAGCCAATCATTCATTTGTCCCAGTCAACCATTCAGATGCTATTAGCCGAAGTTAATCAATCGTTTGTCAACATTTAAGCATTTGACAATCTGATATCTGTACCACAATACGGTAGCATTCATGATAAAGTATTTCATTAATTAATGTTATGATAAAGGAAGGTGAAAGTCACCTACCTGCTCAACATGTGGGTTGTTCTTGTCTTGACAATGGTCCGATCCTGACCGCACCACCTTTCGAATCTAAGTTTGGGGAAGGTTTAACAGTATTCTTTCTCTTCTCCTACTGGTTCTCCTTCTTCTTCTTCCTCTCAATTTTTCTGGCTCCCTTTTCCCTCCCCTCTAGGCAAATGTCCAATCTTCTCTCAAGGTCTCAACTCTTCCTCACACGTTCACAAGGTACTCTCTGCTGGTTTGGTTTAGGTTTCTGTTGGGGAAGAGAAGAGCAACATGCAGCTGGACATGCAGCTGCTGCAAACAGCTTTGAGAAGAGGAAGGGTCACCTTCTCTCTCCTTGTATTTATACTCCCCATTAACTGAGGTGGGGTGTTCGGGGTTGGTTTAGATGCGTTCTTATCCTTGTTTTGGCCTCTACAAAACCGGTTTTACCCCTCCCTCCCAGGTCCTTAAGACAGTCCAATTTGTTTTCCTATCCTTTTAATAAAATTGTGTCGCTACCGATTCAGAAATCGACAACGACGGTGGAGTCATCAATTATATATATATTGAATGTTTACAATGTGTATGCTCTGTCAAATCATATTTATTCTTAACACCATAGTCATTGATTCTATGAATAAGATTTGAAAATCTTTTTAAATCTCAGATGGCTACCTTTTCAGAGCATTTAATGCTTCATCTCTCAACCAAACCATACAAACTATACACCAACATAATGGCCTGACATTTCACCATACTGACACGACCAAAAAGTTGATGTCTTATCCCAAGTGCAGGAATGTCGAAGTAATAAATAACCCAGCAAGACCGGGGTCGAAACACAAGGAGGTTAACTGTATAAACTACAAATAAAGAAATAGATAATAACAGAAAAGGAGTTAAAGAGAGCTTTGAGATGTAATATTGATATAAGGATTAAACAAGGATAAAATAATTGTCAAGGTTAGAGGATCCACTAATGGTATTTCAAATAAGTATAGTAAAAACTCTTTTTATTACTCAACTGGAAACCACACACAAAAGAGGTTCCAATCGGATTATAAATTGTTAACATGATTACATTAGTTATCTTATTCGAATAATGTAATACTTGTAAATGTTGTCAGGTATTCATGATTATAACTTATGTTAACAACAAATCAAGTTCCTTTCATAGCACAGGTGTCGGTTATACCATACGGTTGGGCTATGAAAGTGCCAAGTATTTGTTGTACCAAGGGTTATCCAACATAAATTTAGATTAACCATTTAACAAGCAAAGTATTAAAAGTGAACAAGATAACAAATACAAAACATGTTAGTATCAAACATTAAAGTCCATGTTGGGTTTATACTATACTTATTCTTACACCATTAGTGTAACATTTTCACCTTGACATAATAAACTTAGCTAAACATAATGAAAGAGAGAAACATAAATAAACAAGATAAGAACATAAATAAGATATAAGTTAACTAAGTAAAGGAAAGGAATTGAAAAGCATAAACAAGAGATTAATATATACAAAACTTAAGCATTACAAAAATATAAAGAGAAATAGCAAGAATATTATCTTGATCTGAAAACCAAGATGCCTCCTTTTATAGGCCAAAATTTAAAACTATTGATTTGATGACTAATTGTTGAATGGTTGGCCACATCTTGACTTGGTGACAATCCTTATCTTATTGTCTGAAAAAAAGGTCAATGCTAACATCACAATTTGAAAAGATAATCTTCATGAAAGTTCTGGGAAATTATCTCAGCTTTCTAACAAAACAAGAATCGATGCATTTAGACTTTTAGAACTTGATATATGGGTTCAACCCTTAACAGTGTCTGGGCTGCAGAACAGATTCCGACTTCTCCGTTGTTGCTACCATTTGAACTCGAAAATGGCACTTTTAAATCTTGGACTCTCATGAAAGTTTTAGGCCTATGTCTTAGCTTTCCATACATATAAACCAAACCTAAATCCAAGTTTTACAGCTTCAGTTATGATCCAATAACCGAATAGTGTTCCAGTTTGGACTGAACCAGCATCTCTTTTCTAAACTTAGCCCTCTCTTTATCTTCTCAATTTCAGTAGTTAAACTCATCAATCAATCATTTGATTTATGTGATAGGCCTGCAATTAAGATGAACATTTACCATAAGTTAAAGGTATCTTATATTATTAGATATATTATTATAAAACATGTTCTAGTTAAGGAGTTATTGATAATTCAAGTGTAAAATAATGATATAAAACCTTGATAAAAATGCACTTTTAAGCCCAACCAGCTTATTACTAGTCCCTAGTAATCAAAGCGTTAAAATAGAAAAACAATTTGCAAGTTCCACAAAGCAAGGCATTCATCATTCAACTTCCATTAATCTACTCAAATAAACAAACTCTCATTAAATTTATATATCTGCTTCATATTTCTTAAATGAGATATTAATAAACCTTCTTGTTATGCTCAATATATCAACACATAATTATGAGGCTTTACTTGGAAGAAAACAAAATTTTGTTCTAATGTTTAAGTTTAACTTCTTTGGGTTGGGATTATTATCTTTCTTTTTCTTTTCTTTTTTAATATATATACATGTAACTTAAAACACAATGCATTTTTAACCCATGTAACGAGCTTTAGGTTAATGACTCCTAGACCAGTTGGTCTCAGGACATTAGGTGTTGAGACACCGCTTTGAGTTTAGTAACTTAGGTTGCGGATACTGATACGTAGATAGTGCAATATTTGATTTCCTTAAGCTTTTCTCCTTAACTTATGTAACAAGCACTAGGCCAATAGCTCCCAAGTTAGTTGACTTTAGGGTATTAAGTGTTAAAACACCCCTTCAAGCTTAATTGCTTAGGTCAGGGAGGCTACAAAACCAAACTTATTTACATTTTTATTATCATCAATATTATCAATTTTTTTTTTGTTTTTTCTTTTTGCAAATTATATACTATCCATTTCCCTTAGTTGTTACCTTTAACAAAAAAACATAAATAATGTAATAATCCAATGTGCAACCCACAATCATATGTTAAAGTGTGTATGTGAAAATGAAGGTTTAAGAATACTTGTTAAATGAGTATATGAGCATAATCAAATGATAACAATGCGAGAGTTTGTAAACCTGAATATTTCATAAGAAGTATGTGATAGACCTTGTTATGAATATTGCAAATAACCATTGGAAAATATTTACCAAGATACGTCTCAAGAGTCAATAAAATTCTCCCTTACTCTGTCATCCTAGCAACAACAGTTTTGTCAAATGGTTTTAATAATAGCAAAAACAGTTAATTAGTAAGTTTTTTTTTTCTGTTAACTACTACCCTCTCCCCTCAACCAAAACAAGACATTGTCCTCAATGTCCTAAGGTAGAAAGATAGAGTATAGAAGACATCACCTAAAACAACGAACACTGACAAACCTAAAACACACTTAAATAAATATAAGAAATAACAAAACAAAATAATATGCTACTAATGAAACCAAAAGACAAAAGGTTTCACAAACGAAGGCTCAAATCTAATCTAAGCTTTTTACGGCTTTCAATTGTTGATCAATTTTTGCGACTTATGGAAGGATTAATTACAGGGATGAAAAATTGTAGTTGGTCAATCAATTGTTCAGCAGTAGCAGTAGAGATTATGATTTATCGTGCTGAAGATTTTAGAAATTCATGTTCCACAGCTTGATCAAGAAAAGACAACGAATTATAATAAAAACCATTAACATTTAACAAACCTATAAGTTTATGGTGAATGTGCAGTTGGGCCCAAGAGAAAATATGAAAGATCTCTTCCAATATGCCAAGACCACCTGGTAAAGCAGTGAAGGCATCAGCATGGTTAAACATTGCATTCATTCGATCAGACATTGTGGAGACCTGTAGTTCCTCTCCAATTATTTTTCCAATAATGTCCCATTTTGCTAAAGCTTTGGGGACGACCCCCAAAACTTGACTGCTTCATAAAAATACAACTATTGACACACCTCTCATTAACCCAAGGCTACCTCCCCTATACACTAAATGAATCTTTCTCTCAGTTAGTACCTGACCAAGATGATTTGCTGATTCTAAAAACTCTTTTTCTTTCCCAGGACTGGATCCACCGAAAACATAAATATTTCTTATGTGATGACTTGAGGAACCTGCCATTTCTGCACACTTCTATATCTGTTGAATGTATGGGTTGAGTAGAAATAAAGGGAAGGAAGAGAAGATTTTATAGATGAGAAATTGAAAATGCAATCATGCCACCTATATAGAGGCCAGCTGGAGTCTCTCTCTCACTTTATTTTATTTTTTTGAAAAAGCATGTGTATGTACAGGTAGTTGTGATTGTAGCTCACATCTTCCATTGGTTTTACGTTCAAGAACCGCTTAAACGCCCTATATGAGTTGGGGATAGGCTTCCCATCCAGTTTTCTTAAAAACTGGCAAACATGGTCTTTTTTAGTCAGATTCCCAAAACTATGTCGAGCATGTTCTTTATGAAATTGTGGTCATAAATCATGAATTGCACGATGCACATCTTCATTAAGGTACATCACAAGAGTTAATAGGAGATTATCTAAGGACTCTTTATGTTTTGAAATAAATCCTAACTTTTGAACATGGTGGGCCAATAAAATCCACATTGTAAGATTTTTGCAATCGTCTTTGTTGACGAGAAATGACCCCCACGTGCCTCAAAATGACAAAATTTAATGACACTACTTACCTCATTGTCAAGAATGCATCTTCAATATATTTGATTCTTTGAATAAGTAAGGGTCATCCCAATAAAAGTTCTTCACGTTGCTCAAAAACTTTCTTTTATCTTGGCTATCCAAATGAGCTGGCAAAAATCCTGAAGCAAGAAAATTATCAATATTAGTAGACCAAGGTATTGAAGTAATAGAAAGTGAAGATTCATCAGGAAAGTAATCATCAATTGGTGTGATGTCAGATGTCGAATTTATTGTCAATTTTGACAAATGATTCGCAACAACATTTTCGGTGCCTTTTCCTTCCTCGATTTCTTCCTGTTTGAAAGTTTCAAAGATTTCAGAATCGTGATTGACTTTCTTTTATTTGGTCATGGCATGAGGAAATGAAAGTATTGATGGGGAATTAGTCTTTTCTTTGCAATGTTCAGGTTTAACCCCTTCCTTACTCTCAGAGATTGACTCATCATCTTTCTCACAAGGTTCAAGAATGGGTTTTTCAATAACCTTATCACTATGGGGAGTAATGACTGATTGGACTTGATCAATATTGGTGGGGAATCAGTCTTTTCTTTGCAATGTTCAGGTTTAACCCTTTTCTTACCCTCAGAGATTGACTCATCATCTTTCTCACAAGGTTCAAGAATGGGTTTTTCAATAACCTTACCACTGTGGAGAGTAATGACTGATTGGACTTGATCCATGTGTTGGCTTCTAGAGCTACTTGTATTTGAATTGTATTGCCCTTTGGGATTTTACTGTGGTTGAGATAAGAACTTACCTTTCTCCTGAAAACTGAGAGTAGATGTGAATTTTGCAAGAGTATCTTTAAAATCTGTCATGGTTTGAGCAAGTTGAGTGTTGATTGTCTCTTGCTTTTTAATGAATGCATGCAATGTCTCCTCAAGATTTATTCTAGGAGAGGGAACATAAAGAGGTGCATATCCATGAGAATTTTAAAAATTATGGTGTGCTTGTAATGGTGGCTTTGAAGTTTGTGCATTATTATTACTACTCTTCAAACTGAAATTTAAATGATTTCTCCAACTAGGGTTGTATGTTTGTGAGTATGGAACATGATTTGGCCATTGGAAACTGTTTAAAGCATTGGCTTGTTCATGGAGACATTCCTTGAAAGAAGGCAAATTTAGACAATTATTGGTTGAATGTTCATTAATTTCATAGATTTGACACACAATTTCTTCAACAAATTTTAATTGACCACTTTTTTTTAATTCTAGTGCCTCGACTTTTCTAGCTAAAGATGCAAATTTGGCTTAGAGGTCATGATCTTCCCTAAGGTTGTACATACCTCCACTAGATGTATGAGATTGAGTTTTACCTGATGCCTCATAAATATCTGTGGTGTCCTAATTTTAAGCATTTTCAGCTAGTAAGTCTAGGTACTACATTGTTTCATTAGGGTTTTTATCTTCAAAAGTTCCATTGCACATCAATTCTACCATTTGTCTATCTTTAGGTGTTAACCCTTCATAAAAATATGAAACCAATCTCCATGTTTTAAAACCATGATGAGGGTAAGTATTAAGCAAGTCTCGATACCTATCCCAACATTGGTAAAAATTTTCTCCTGGTTTTTGAGTGAGAGTAGTGATTTGTCTTTTGAAAGAGTTTGTTTTGTGAGACAGAAAAAACTTCTTTCATCACAAGCACGAATGGATCCTAACCTAAGATTTTGTAGCCATGTTTTAACTTTATCTTTTAATGAAAAAGGAAAAGGTTTCAATCTGATGGTATTCATGCTACAATTTAAGTCATTATAGGTGTTACAAACTTCTTCAAATTCTCTCAAATAAAAGTATGGATTTTCTAGATCTAAACCATGAAAAATAGGTAAAAGTTGAATAATGTCTAACTTAAAATTAAAATGAGATGCATCAGGAGGAAAAATTATACATGATCGTGCACTTGTTCTTGTAGGATTCATGTAGTCTCTAAGTTTTCTAACACGATTATTCTCATTATGAAGCGACTGATTATCCTCTTTGGCCATATTTTTTGAAAATGATGAGGATTTCCTAGAAAGTCTACTACTTAATGTACGTGTACAAACTCTCATACAAGTGCAGAAAGAAAGAAAAACAAGAAACAAAGAAATAAAATTGAAAAATAGTAAAATTGAAAAAGAAATAAAATAAAATATATAATTTATAAAGTAACTTGTCTCCCCGACAACAGCGCCAAAAACTTGACACGGGCAAAGAGTTGATGTCTATCACAAGTGCAGGAATGTCGAAGTAATAAATAACTTCGCAAGACTAGGGTCGAACCATAAGGAGGTTAACTGTATAAACTACAAATAAAGAAATAGATAATAACATAAAAGGAGTTGAAGAGAGCTTCGAGATGTGATATTGATATAAGGATTAAACAAGAATAAAATAATTGTCAAGGTTAGAGGATCCTCTAATGGTATTTCAAACAAGTATAATATAAACTCTTTTTATTACCCAACTGGAAGCCACACGCAAAGGAGGTTCCAATCGGATTATAAATTGTTAACATGATTACATTAGTTATCTTATTCAAATAATGTAATACTTGTAAATGTTGTCAGGTATTCATGATTATAACTTATGTTAACAACAAATCAAGTTCCTTTCATAGCACAGGTGTCGGTTATACCATACGGTTGGGCTATGAAAGTGCCAACAAATGAAAGTGCCAAGTATTTGTTGTACCAAGGGTTATACAATATAAATTTAGATTAACTATTTAACAAGCAAAGTATTAAAAGTGAACAAGATAACAAATACAAAACATGTTAGTATCAAACATTAAAATCCATGTTGGGTTTATACTATACTTATTCTTACACCATTAGTGTAACCTTTCACCTTGACATAATAAACTTAGCTAAACATAATGAAAGAGAGAAACATAAATAAACAAGATAAGAACATAAATAAGATATAAGTTAACTAAGTAAAGGAAAGGAATTGAAAAGCATAAACAAGAGATTAATATATACAAAACTTAAGCATTACAAAAATATAAAGAGAAATAGCAAGAACATGATCTTGATCTTGATCTGAAAACCAAGATGTCTAAAAGTATGGCAAATGCCTCCTTTTATAGGCCAAAATTCAGAACTATTGATTTGATGACTAATTGTTGAGTGGTTGGCCATATCTTGACTTTATGACAATCCTTATCTTCTTGTCTGAACAAAACGTCATTGTTAACATCAGAATTTGAAAACATAATCATCATGAAAGTTCTGGAAAATTGTCTTAGCTTTCCAACAAAACAAGATAGGCGTTTTTGGACTTCTAGAACTCGAGATATGGGCTGAACACTGAACAATGTCTAGGCTGCAGAACAAATTCCAACTTCTCCGTTATTGCTACCATTTGAACTCGAAAATGACACTTTTAAATCTTGAACTCTTCATGAAAGTTTTAGGCCTATGTCTTAGCTTTTCATACATATAAACTAGACCTAAATCCAAGTTCTACAGCTCCAGTTATGATCCAATAACCGAATGGTGTTCTAGTTTGGACTGCACCAGCATCTCTTTTCTAAACTTAATCCTCTCTTTGTCTTCTCAATTTCAGTAGTTAAACTCATCAATCAATCCTTTGATTTATGTGATAGGTCTGCATTTAAGATGAACATTTACCACAAATTAAATGTATCTTATATTGTTAGACATATTATTATAAAACATGCTCTAGTTAAGGAGTTATTGATACTTCAAGTGCAAAATAATGATATAAAACCTTGATAAAATGCACTTTTAAGCACTAATCACATACCCTAGTATGGTTTTTTCTGGTCGATTGACACCACAGCGGCCTCGACACCACCCCAAAAATAGCTAACTCAGATAATCTTGAGTTGTCAAAATTTAACAGTTCATGATGGTAACTTTGAATCAATGGTTGGGATCCATCCAGTTTGAATCAAGGGTCAATATTTGGCACCAGTAAAGACAAAATGTTCCTCTTCCCTAATAAATAGGTTTGCATTCCATGCCTTGAAAGGAAGCAATTGGAAGCCAAAGTCTTGAAGAAAAAAAAACATATCATCCCCTCTGTTTCTTTTTTTCTCTCTCCTTGCTAGCTTTCTCCCATTTTCTCTGCCATGCCTCTGTTGTTGTTGCTGCAACTAACCACACGTCGGTCTTCTCAGCACTGCCAGCTAGCCACAACCTACACCAGGTAATGTTCTTCTTCCTTTGTGGCTGCAAAAATTACAACCATTTGCATGCAGAATGAGAACCTGTTCTATATGCAAATGGAAGATTAATTAACATAGTTGTTGGGTCGAGCCGACAACCATATGGGTCGTGGGCTAGACTCGTTCTAGCCCAGCCCAAACCAAAAAGAAAAAGAAAAGGAAAGCTTGTTGGGCCATCAGTCGACCCAACCTAACCTGGCTAGACCCATTCCAGCCCAGCCCATATGGTTGGTCGGGTCCAGCCCACTTCAAAAAAAAAAAGGAGGCAAAGTCTGTTGGGCCACCTGTCGACCGAACCCAACCCGATTGGATCAAGCCCATTTAATAAATAAATAATATAATAATATTTAAAAAGGTTTTAATTTTTGAAAGGGCATTTTAAAAATATTTGTGGGTCCCATCACATGTTTTTCCAACAATTTTGTATAATATTGGGTTCCTCCGAAACTTCAAAATAAATTAAAAACAAAATTCTATTTACAAAAAAAAATTCATGCATCCAGCCAAATTCTAAGAATTTTTCCAAGCATATCTTCATAAAAAAACAAAAAAAATTGTATTTTTCTCATGTTTTAAAATGTAAAATGAATATCATAACCAGTTTATAATTATCCATTAAGGTTTGGCCAAAATATCAAAAATCCTTCACTAATGATTTTGTTCACTTTATATTTAAAGTGTTAGGATTTAGCTATAGATTTTAGTATATACCCTCAAATATTAAAAATACAAAAAAAAAAGTAAATGTGATGCTAAAAGCCCTTAGAACGGTTAAGATTTAAACTGAATGAGGTAAAGATTTCCTCATAAAGGGAGATGTGCCTTAAACTTTAGACAAGATTAACGAACAAGAACACAACTTAGAATAACAATCAAACAATAATGCATCTTACCTTAGGTATGGTGCACTAGGGGTGATGTATTTTTTCATTGTACAACCAATCCTTTACCAGAACTCTTGCAGATTATAGGTTTTCTGGTAACCATAATACTAGGTGACGACTCCATAACTCATAATCATAGTTTTATTATTATCCTCAAACCGTTTTTTTAACTCACACATCTCAGGATACAGACCCGTTATCTCCGACGCCGCGTGCATTGCGACTTTAAGCATGTAGCACATAAATCAATAGAAGAAAAATAGATGTGAGTGAAGGTACTTTTTATTTTCAACGACTCTAATTAATGTTCAATCTTAACAGACTATTGACAAGAAATATTTAAGAGCAATGCTTTGATACAATAAAAATCTCATAATTATAACAACTTTATAATTTTTTTTGTGAAGTATTTTTGTCCCAAAAACTTTATATTTATAGTAGATTCATTAATGAAACATCAAAACATATTAAAGATAAAGGATGCTTTTAATAATAATAATAATAATAATGTTTTTGTTATGATAGTAGCTTAGTAAAAGAATATGTAAGATTATCTTCAGTTAATATTTGCTCTATTTTTACATCTTTATTTTATGATTTTTTTAATCAAATGAAACAGTTTAAATACATGTTCAGATCATTAGTAAGACCTCCTTGACTCCTTGGCTTATGCAATAGCTTTGGTATTATCAAAGTATAGAGATACTAGATCAATAATGCTAGGAACCATATCTTAGTTCATAGAGAGTTTTTTAATAAAAGAGATAAGGTTAGGGATTTTATATGGGAGAGACAAGGTTTGGTTTTTTGTATGATAGGTCAATTCTCTTCAATTCACTTGTCTATTTATAACTCGTAAATTTATCATATTTTTTATAGTTATTTGGTTCCCGAGTAACTCAATTTTATTTTTGCCTCTCATTTCTCTTATTTTATAACTTTCGTTATTTTCCTTTCTTAATTACTTGGTCTCCAAGCAACTTCATTTTATCTTGATCTCTCATTTTTCTTGTTTTGCATTTTAAATCCTTGTCCATTTTCCTAAATGTTAATAAGCTAAGGGTGACTTTTTCCATGAATGTTTTTTATTTATTGGTTAACAATTTATGGAGTCCAAAATATAATAATAATAATAATAATAATAATAATATTTTTATATTATTTTTAAATAAAAATTATCTTTTTTAAGAAATGGAAGTTAATATTGGTTACAAATAAAAATCAAAAGATGCAATTTAATTTATCATATAAAAAAGGAAAAGAAATATAAATAAGAAAAAAAAATCCTACATAAAATTATATTATCTCTCTTCTTTTTATTTATTTATTTTTTAAATAATATTTCATAATTCCATATAAAATTTTTAGACTTTTTTATTTTAATTAATGTGTATATTCAAGCTAATTTATATATATTTTAACTAATTTATGAAGTTTAAAATTAACAATTTTATAAATCTTTAATTTAATTTTGTAGCAAACTCATAATATATATATATATATATATATA
>Ga0325405_1000655_pt1 | contig 33724 bp, 16 predicted proteins | sample PopdelMetagenome_21_FD_205663 | JGI IMG/M metagenome (GOLD analysis project Ga0325405, IMG submission 205663) | Populus deltoides microbial communities from Bellville, Georgia, United States - Xylem-Control-R2 | ecosystem: Host-associated > Plants > Phyllosphere > Stem > Wood/Secondary xylem... | reverse complement strand
ATTGATAAAAAGGGGTGGGATTGATTATATTTTTTATTTGACAAAAAAGAATAATAATCCGAACTAAGGATTGAAAATACTTAATTGCCTACACATTCTCTCAGCTTGGCATTGCCAAGATTGTAAATGGTGGCACTTACAATAATCCAAGGGAACACGAAAGGCAAAGATAATTATCACCATAGCTGTTTATTGTTAAACATGGCTGTCCCTGACGTGTTGATTCAATGACGTATCAGGGACAGCCATGTTTTTTGTATTAAATTTCGCTTGTGCGCACAGACTTCGAAGACATAATTGCACACGTTTTTTTGAGCAAGCAACTTCAATTTATGGTTCCTTTTTAATTTTTGATAATTAACAAGGCAAAAGGGTTAGGCCAATTGAAGTTATCCATAATTATCAAGGAAGGGTGTGGGAGGAGAAATATTTTCTATTGATGGGTTTTTAAAAACAACCATATTATTTAAATAGACATATGATAGGGCTTTATTGTTTTGAAAACTTAAAAGATATTTTAATTATAGTTACATATTATTTTATACAATTTATTTATTAAAATACACTATCATTACTGTTTTGAGTTTAGGTTTTTTTCTAAATTGTTTTGGACATTGATCCATGAGTATTTATAAGTGTTTCACTTTTCACTCATTTGATGATCAAGTTATACAAAAAAAAAAAATAAAAAAAAAGAAAGAGGAAGAGGAAGAGGAAAAGAAAGGGTGTGGGAGAAGAAATATTTTCTATTGATGGGTTTTGAAAAACAACCATATTATTTAAATAGACATATGATAGGGCTTTATTGTTTTGAAAAGTAAAAAGATATTTTAATTATAGTTACACATTATTTTATACAATTTATTTATTAAAATACACTATCATTACTGTTTTGAGCTTAGGTTTTTTTCTGAATTGTTTTGGACATTGATCCATGAGTATTTATAGGTGTTTCACTTCTCACTCATTCGATGATCAAGTTATACAGAAAAAAATAAAAAAAAGGAAGAGCAAGAGGAAAAGAAAGGGTGTGGGAGAAGAAATATTCCTTATTGATGGGTTTTGAAAAACAAACCATTTTCTTTAAATAGACATATGATAGGGCTTTATTGTTTTGAAAACTATAAAGATATTTTAATTATAGTTGCACATTATTTTATACAATTTATTTGTTAAAATACACTATCATTAGTGTTTTGGGCTGAGTTTTTTTTCTGAATCGTTTCGGACATTGATCCGTGAGTATTTATAGGTGTTTCACTTCTCACTCATTCGATGATCAAGTTATACAGAAAAAAAGATTAAAAAAAGAGAGGAAAAGAATGAGAAAAAGGAAGGGTGTGAGAGAAGAAATATTTCATATTGATGGGTTTTGAAAAACAAACCATATTCTTTAAATAGACGTATGATAGGGCTTTATTGTTTTGAAAGGTAAAAAGATATTTTAATTATAGTTGCACATTATTTTATACAATTTATTTGTTAAAATACACTATCATTACTGTTTTGGACTTAGTTTTTTTTCTGAATTGTTTTAGACATTGATCCGTGAGTATTTATAGGTGTTTCACTTCTCACTCATTCGATGATCAAGTTATACAGAAAAAAAAAAGGAAGAGGAAGAGGAAGAGGAAAAGAAAGGGTGTGGGAGAAGAAATGTTCCCTATTGATGGGTTTTGAAAAACAAATCATATTCTTTAAATAGCTATATGATAGAGCTTTATTGTTTTGAAAACTATAAAGATATTTTAATTATAGTTGCACATTATTTTATACAATTTATTTGTTAAAATACAATATCATTAGTGTTTTGGGCTGAGTTTTTTTCCCAGTCGTTTTAGACATTGATCGATTCAAATCTAGATAAATCATCTAAACCTAGATGAGACATGATTGAGTTAATTATATATATATATATATTACTTAAAAAGATGTCATTTTATCTTTTTTGTAATTTTTTTTATCCAAAATGATATCATTTCAATTTAAAAAAAACCGCTAAAACAACATCATTTTAAAATTGACTTGTGTTGATTTGATGGCCGAGAGATTGACTTAGTAATCCAATAATCTAGGCCTATAACTGGTTTGACAATTATGATCATGACTATAAAAGAGGATGTTTTGAGGATTGGAATTTTAGAACCAGAAACTACAATGACTATAGGAATGATCTCATTTTAGCTCATAGTTATTAAACCCAGTCCAGGGGTTGACCCAGCCAAGAGCTAGGTCTCAGGTCACACAGGATAACCCAGGTCAATTCAGGAAAATTAAAAAAAATATTTGAGATTTCAATATTCCATATTGAAAAATTAATAAATAATCCATATGAATTTAAACTATATATAGTTATCTCACATGGAAAAGTTAAGAAATATTCTATGTGGATGTAAACTATATATAATTATCACATATTGAAAAGTTAAGAAATATTTTATATGGATGTAGATTATATATATAAAAAAATATGTGAGGTTAAGTATTCATAAATTAATTTTATGTTTTTTGGACTTATTAAAACAATATAAAAAAAATCGGGTGTCATCTGGATTATAGGTTAACCTAGTAGATCGTTTAAGTTAGACCAGGTCAATTACAAGTTTGAATTTTGTCTATTTAAAATTGACCAAGATCCTAGATCATACAAGTTTGGTATCAATTTATCAGGCCGTGTTTTATAACTTTGTTGTAGCTGGCTTAACCAAAAAATGAGAAGACAAAATGCCTAGTAAGTACCAAGTACCAATGAGTCATTCCAGTTCCATGTTATCTGATAGGTACTCAACTTTCCTGACTAATTTCAAGTACAAAGCCCAAAAACTCTTTAAACATGAGACAATTCATCTCTTCACTACAAAGTTGCAAACACATTAACCAAATCTCACCAATCCATGTTAAAATCATAACGAACCACTATGATCAAGACTCATTTGTTGTGTTCAAGCTACTTCGTGTTTGCTCCAATCTAAACTCTATTTGTTACGCGTCCAAGATCTTCTCTCACACTTAAAGCTCAAATATCTATCTTTACACTGCTCTTATTTATGGGTTGGTGTTGTCTAGCTATTACACTGAAGGGATTCATTTATATTATCAAATGATCAATTCATTATTTATAAACAATAGCTATGTGATCACTTCATTTTTGAAAGCTTGTGGGTGCCAATTGTCTTTGAAAAAGGGGAGAGAGGTTCATTGCCAAGTTTTGAAACTTGGTTCAAGTTCGAATAGATTGATAAGAATGAAACTAATTGAACTTTATGGGAAGTGTGGAGCATTTGAAGATACAAGGCAAGTGTTTGATTAAATGCATGACAGACATGTTGTTGCATTGATAATCATGATAAACTATTAGAAATATTTTTATATTTAGAAGGTTAGGGTTGGTTTTGGGCTTTTTTTTCTATTGCATAGTTTTACGCTAATACGTATAATTTTTTATCTTATCATTGTATTGGGATCCAATTTACCAAAAGTTTTCAGAAATCATATTTTATATATATTTAAGATTTTAGGTCAATAGGACATCATAAAGACCTTATGATAAGATCCAGAAGCTATTGTGTAAGAATTTATATTAGTTTCTTAGTTGATTTATAATTGTTTTATCTATTTTATTTAGAACTCTATTATTTTTATTTTCTAGAACTGCTTGCAATGTTTTTTTACCTACTATAAATAGGGTTATCAAGCTTATGCAATGTGGTTCTGAAAGGAAAATTGTGTTAAAATTTAGATACTTGCTTTGATTTTAGAGAAGTTGGTTACTTTTTTTTATTAAATTAAAACTACCAAATAAGCCTGAGATTCTTTTTAGAACCACTTTGCATCTACTTCACGATCACGAGTTGCATTACTTAAAGACATATTAAAACAATCTTTCAAGGTAATAAAACATGTATTGTTTACATTGATGAAGCTAAGTTTCTCATTGATCAACTAGCTACAATCGACAAGCTTATAAATGATCAAAACCTTATTATCCAATTGCTAGGGGTTCTTAAGGTAAGCTTCACTCTCTTTATTACCTCATATACTTTTTCTACATGATATAATGATATTTTCTTAGAATATTTTGAAGTTGAACTACTCAACTTTAAGGCATTGTTCGGAAATCAACATATAAATTCTATAGATGTTTTTTATGTTTTTGCTGCTAGCAAATATAAAGTGTCAAACTTTACAAAGAAAGCACAAAAATCAGTTGTAAATACTAATTTCAAATAAAATTGAGCTCTAATCATCTTTAATCTTCAATGATCTAATTTTGTATAATAGAATAATCCTCTTCTGTAAGGTACTTCCTTCAATAGACCTATCTGTCACATTTATGACAAAACAAATCATATTGCACTAGGTTGTTGTAAAAGGTTCAATTATGCATATCAAGGTCAAATTTCTATTAGTGTTATTAAACCTGGTCCGGCTCAGCGGGTCGACCCGGTGGCTGGACCAGTCTGGATATAATAAAAGACTGGCTGAGGCAACAGCCCGGCCAAACCCATGACCCGGTCGAACCCTAACGAGACCTGATTTCTTTTTCAAATGTGGTATTTGAAACCCATTAGTAGATATACTTTATGTTTCCAAGAAAAAAGTCATGTTTTTTCAATGTGGGATAAAAAACATTTTGGTTTAAATACTTCAACTTAAAAAGATAACATATTATCTTTTCAATATGGGATTTGAAGCCCTTTCATATATATACTCTATGTTCCCAAGAAAAAAAATCATATTTTTTCAATGTGGGATAACAAAATTTTTGGTTTAAATATTTCAACTTAAAAGGATAACATAATATCTTTTCAATGTTGGATTTGAAGCCCTTTCGTATATATACTCTATGTTCCCATGAAAAAAATTATGTTTTTTCAATGTGGGATTTGAAACCCATTAGTATATATACTCTATGTTCCCAAGAAAAAAATCATGTTTTTTCAATGTGGGATAAAAAAACCTTTTGGTTTAAATACTTCAAGTTAAAAGGATAACATAATATCTTTTCAATGTGGGATTTGAAACCCTTTCGCATATATACTCCATGTTCCCATGAAAAAAAATTATGTTTTTTCAATGTGGGATTTGAAGCCCTTTTGTATATATATTCTATGTTCCTAAGAAAAAAATCATGTTTTTTCAATGTGAGATAAAAAAACATTTTGGTTGAAATACTTGAACTTAAAAGGATAACACAATATCTTCTAAATGTGGGATTTGAAGCCCTTTCGTATATATACTCTATGTTCCATGAAAGAAGTTATATTTTTTCAATGTAGGATTTGAAACCTATTAGTATATATACTCTATGCTCCCAAGAAAAAAGTTATGTTTTTTCAATGTGGGATAAAAAACTTTTTTTGTTTAAATACTTCAACTTAAAAACTTAACATAATATCTTTTTAATGTGGGATAATTTTTTTTTAAAAATATTCTTTTAAACTTCATTGTTTACAATATGTATAACCTATATTTACACGGATTTTTTCATATGAAATATTAAAACTTTAATTAATTTTTCCGGGTTGATCCGAGTTTAATAACTATGATTTCTATTGCTAAACTTGCAGTCATGACAGCTAAATCTATTGTAACACTTGATAATCAAATATGTTAAGTTGATAATGAGGTTAATGCACACATAACCAGTAATGCAACAAATCTTACTACTCAATAATCATTTGAATGAGTAGACATGATCAAAGTTAGCAATAGGATAAATTTATCAATTGAAAATACTGGACACACTTCCCTTCTAGTTGATAATCAGTCCTTTCATTTGCAAAATATTTTATATTACCCTAATATATTTGTCAATTTTTTATCCATCAACAAATTATGTCTAGATAATAATAATAATTTTATACTAATTGACTATAATTTCTTTGAGAAACAAAATTAGACTAACAAAATCCTATTCCAAGGTTGGGCAAAGAATGGTCTATATCCTCTCGTCGATAACAAGAGCTACTTCAATGAAATGCATTGCTTTGCAACTAAGTTAGAAACTAAAACAATCAAGGATAGATAACATAGTCATTTAGGACACCCCTTCCAAGCTTGACTTAGATAATCTATTTCAGTCTGAATATCTATTTTAGTACCAAATCCTTTAGTAAATATATATTTTTATAAGTCTTGCCCTCTAGGAAAAGCCAAACAGGTTCCATATAACAATTCAACACATTAGATACAATGTCTATTAGTCCTCGTATACTTAGAAATTTAGATGTCTCCTATAAATTTAGTTATTGGATGTTGTTTTCATATTATTTTTATTGATGATTTTTCATATTTCACATGGTTGTATCCTATGGCCTATAAATCTGATGTATTTAAAGTTTTCAAAAAATATAAAGCTTTTGTTGAAAACTTATTTTCTTGAAAGATTAAACAAAATCAAATAAACAACGAAGGTGAATTTCTCTCTAATGAATTTAAATGATTTTTAAGTATAAATGACATTTATCATCAACTAACTAGTCCATATTCTTCTCCATAAAATAAAATTACAAAGAGAAAACATAGACATATGAAAGAAAAATGCTTAACTCTTTTTGCAAAATCACATTTACCAACAACTTATTTGTACTCATTGCTTCCTAACATCGGTTTATTTAATTAATAGGCTCGCAAAAGAAGTTCTAATCTAATCTAATCTATCTCCTTTCTATGTGCTCTATAAATCAATCCCTAGTATAATGACCTACCTATTTTTAGGTATAGTTGTTATCCATTAATCTCACCTTATGAAGAAAATAAGCTTTGTTTTAAAAGTAAAAAATGTGTTTTTCAAGTATACTCGGACAACAAAAATGATATGACGCGAACTGCGTGATCATGTGGTCACGTAATCCATATGCAAGAAAGACAAATCATGAAAAGCTAAAGAATCTTGTTTGATAAGAGACTGACATAGAGATTACCTAAACCAAAACACTAACACTATTGGAATAAACCTTCACCCAACGAATATTAGTTCATGAACGAAAAGTATAAGAAATAGGTCACAAAATCAGTTAACCTTGATAACTCAAATATGCTCTTTGTCCTAGTGAAAAGAAAAGTGTTATCTCATGCAAAACACAAGTTTATTCAAAACATCATGGCTCTAAAGCTAAAACCTAAGAACAAGCTAAATAACTTATTTATACTAGGTAAAAAAAAATAATCCTAAATAAGTCAGGAAAAATAATAAAAGAGTATGAGTCCAAATAAGAAAAAGAATCCTAAATCAATTAGGAAAATAATGCAATTCTCGCAAGGTAGATTATGGACCATATTTTAAGACCTTCATGATGTCTGATTGATCTAAAATTTTAACCTAATATAAAACAAGATCTCTTAAAAATTTTGGTAAAGTTTCAGCTTGATCCAACAATCGGATTGAAATTATGTTTGTTAGTGTAAGTTAATGCATTGAAAAAAATTAGCCCTAAACCAACTTTAACTTCCTAAATAAGCATGAAAATCTTTGTAATAGCTCATGCCCCTTAGTTTCCTTATAGAATATGGAAAGTCCTAAAATTCTCTGCCATTAAATATCACCATCCCTCCTTTCCTAATATAACTAGAATAACTATGGAATCCTCGTAAGAAAAGGATTTTGAAACATTAAAGGAATTCTTGCCACAGTTGGAAACTATATTGTTGTCTATTAAAGATCTTTGTAAAACTAGAAAACTCCTAAAAATAAACTATTGAATTTTTATCCATTATTAGAAAAAAAATCATCTCCAAATAGAAAGTCCACAAGTTAAAAGAATAAATAACAAAACCTATATAAAACCTTCTACCTGATATCGGGATGCCTTCTCGAACTTTGATTGACCTGAGATTTTAATCTCATATAAAACAATACATTTGAAAACAACTAGTAAAATTTTTGATCCATTAGTAGTTCTAGTAGGCCCAATCACTAGGGCCATGTGATCCAACCCACACCAAATGATCCATTAATAGTTCTAGTAGGCCCAATCACTAGGGCTATGGTAAAGAAGTTCAAGGAAGCCTTTAATAGGCTTTTACAAGACACATGGGTGAAGGTGGACTACAAAAAAGCAACAACCAAAGAAGAACAAGCCTTAATAAATTTGATTCATATTTAAGATGGGCTTATGGACCATGGGTTTCGGCATCATTGGGCTTGTTTTTTCAAGTATTTTATGTTTCTCAATCCAACAAGGAAACCATGAACTTATTTGGATAAAAAAAATCTAATATATCAAGGAGTTTAATCTATCAATGAGATTTAATTGGAAGGAAAATCCTACTCTACCTTGGACACTAAAGGTGGTGGGAAAATAGGATTATTGAGACAAGAAAAGTTCCTAGTCTATTATTTAAAGAGTAGTGGCAGCACCATGGGATAAAATTTCAAAATATTTATTTTATTATTTTCATGTTATTTAGTTAGTTTTAGGTTTATTTTGTGCCTGGTTTCAAATTGAGTCAAGTGAACCCATTAAGTTATTTTAGAGATTTATTTCCAAGAGTATAAATACTTTTTTGTAAGAATTAATTTTCAGATTAGAATACATTAATTGCCATAAATTGAAACATAGAGAATAAGGATTTTTCTTGCTTGATTCTTAATTTAACTACACTCTTTAAATAAATGACCAATCTTTATTATGATTTAATCCTTCATGTGCTCGTTTCCAAGTGAGAATGTTATGTGTAGGTGATTATTATAGTCTTGGTTTCTTGGGGCAAGTTTTCCATTATGTCAAGCCCAATTATCAATCTCAAGCCTGAATTAGATAGATCTTAGGTTTGCAAATTCAATAAACATTCCACTAGGGTTCACATCAATTTCAGCCCAATCCAACAGTCAAATTGAGAGTTATGCTCAATAGTATAAAATTAGACAGTAGATAACATTATGCTAAAATAAAAAATAGAATTGTTCAATCCTTGTATAGATAGTATTATTCCCTCTCTTTTTAAGAAGATTCATACTTAAATGAGTAAAATGAAAAACTTCTAGGAACAATACATCATCATCATTATATGGTCAAGAAACATTATCAAATTATTTATTCTAAACATGACACCTTATATAGAACATGGCACCTCATATAGAAGATGCTCTCTCGTTACTCCTTTAAACCAACCATCTTATCTTGTAAATTCAGTGTTCATTTCACCACAAGCACTTCCCCCTTAACTGAATACTCAACATATTCATCACTTGCATATCCAAGATGAGGCATTTCCTCATCATCACTAACCTTTCTATAGGTCACAACACCACCATGATCCTTTATAGCCATAGCTTGCTTGTTTGTACACTGCGAAGCAACATGACCAACTCCTAAATAATGAAAATAGTTTATGTCATGATTACAAGATGTAATAATTTTAAATTTACCTCTACTATCAATGAAGATGTCATTCTTCTCTATTGGAGTCTCAGTTCTCTCCTCCATATTTGATTGGGATTAGGCAGATCTCACGTTAGCCTTTCAATTAGGCTTTCAAGGTGACAAAGAACCCAATAGTTGGTTTGGCTTTGAACTACCTCTACGCTTAAGTTGTCTCTTTACTTTTGTTGTCAAATACACCATATCCATCAACTCCACATAGCATTGCAACTCCATAATATTCACAATCTCGTGATTTAGCCCATTCAAGAACCTACCCATAGTGGCCTCTCTATCCTCTACTACATTATCCTGAACCATCATGATCTTCATCTTCTTGTGGTACTCATCATTATCTTTGTACTTTGGCTCAAACATTGTAACTTTCAGTATAATTCTCTATAATAATGACTAGGGATAAATCATCTCCTCATAATTGCCATCACCTCCTCCCAAGTCTCAGTATGACTCTCGTGATTCCTTCTACGACTCAACACAAGTTGACTCCACCATATAATGACATAGTCTATGGACTCAATTGCAACAAGCTTAACCTTCTTACCCTTTAAATAGTTGTGACAATTAAATATAAGCCTCATCTTCTTTTCCCACTCAAAATACACCTCAGGATTATTTTTCCCTTGAAATGAAGGAATTTTCATCTTTATGCTACCCAAACTTCTATCTACCCCATCATAGTACGCAAATCATCTCCTCAGCCAAATTTCCTATCTCTCATAACTCCTTCATACCTATAGTTTCTAGGCTGCCCAAATTGATCTCCATGATCTAAAGGGGCATTATCATAATTCTGATCACCTATCCCATCAAAATCATCATCAATATCGAGAAAAACATGCCTTTCATGTCTGTTAACATTGTTTCCACTTTGATCAGCCTTTTTCTTAAACCATTAATTTCAGCATCAAAACTCTTTCTTTTGTCCATCTTATCCTCTAAACTCTCTATTACCTTATTTAACCTTTCCATTTATTATGCTAAGGCTTGAATTTGAAAAGCTTCATTTCTGATCGATAGTGTTGTATTAGTGTTGTATGATATCTTTAAATTTGTAAAATATTTTAGTGTTAAAGAAAAAATTATTTCCTCACTCACTCCCTCATGTTTTTACACTCTCATGTTTTAGTCAATTGGGCTTTTTACTTTGAAATTCAACACAATAAAATAGAACAACTTATTAATATAATTGAAATACATGTAATGACTCTCAAGAGGAAAGAAATATATGAAAACAAGCAAAGACAAAACTAAAATTACAATTTCACGAGTAGTAAATGTATTTGTACGAGATATAGACATTTTTTAAGACGTGAAAAAAAATCAAAAGCAAATATTATAAAAAAAACAACTTGATTGGTACCCAAATATCCCAAATGAAACTTTTTTACACTTCCCAAATCAATTTCAATAGTAGCAAAGCAAGTTTCAATAATTGATGCAAATCGGACTTCTTTTATACAAACTAAACTTGAATTTAGAACCTAAACCAAACGACATCCAAATAACCTCAAATTTGATGTATAGTGCAATTACACTCCAAATAAAAAAAAATATCTATTTTCAAGTAATTCTCATATGGTTTGATCCAATTTTCACCTTGTTTAGTTTTTGTGACAAAATAAATAACGTCTTTGTTTAAACAACCTTTTTTTTACTTTTTATGTTTTGATCCAGATTACTTTTTTTAATAAAATCTGAATTTGATTGTTCAACTCTTCGTGTGTTTCCATTATTTATCATGAACAATAACCAAGTTGCATTATGCATACTATGTCTATCTTTGAATGGTGGGATGCTAAATGGCATGGGTTTTATGTATTAATGGCCAATGGTATATGGTCCCTATGTCCATGACCACTATGTAAGCTCGTGGTTCATAACAAATAGGCATGCAAAATTAAAAAGTAAGTTGACAACATAGAGAGGTATAAGGCGTTCTTGGTTGCCAAAAGGATTTAATCAATTTGATGGAATGGATTATCACGAGACATCTTTTCCAGAAATTAAACGCTTTGTTATTTTTTTAATTCTGACACTAGCTATGAATTCTCACTAGCCTATTCATCAATTAAATGTCTTTAATGCCTTCTTACATTGCATATTGGATGAGAAGGTATCCATAGAGCAACCAAAGGGATTTATTGATTAGTCTTAACATGATTTTGTTTATATGTTACACAAATATCTATATATGCTAAAACAAGCTCTAAGAGCATGGTTTTGAAGACTCTCCCAATAGCTACTTGAATATGGTTTTCATGAGTCTTCAGTTAACTCACCTTTGTTTATTTATGGCAAAGATGGCTTACAAATATTTGTTGTTGTCTACGTATATAATATTATTGTGACAGGATTGAGTATGCATGTTATTAGTCAATTTATTGATCAACTTTGAACTTAAAGATCTTAGTAATTTGAGTTACTTCTTAGGAGTTCAAGCATGTTGTCATTAAAATAGTCTTTACCCAAGTTAAGGCAAGTATATAATTCATCTCTTGTATAAAACATTTATGGTTGGAGCAAAACTAACGTCCTTTCCAATGATATTTAGCAAGAAATTAACATCTCAAGATGGCTCACTACTTATAGATCCTAGAAAATATAGAATGATTGTTGGAGCACTTCAATATTGCATAATTTGTAGACCTAATATTTCATATATTGTCAACCAATTATGCAAGTTTATGCATAGCCCTCGTGAAGGCCATTGGACAAATCTCAAATGTATAGTCTTTATTACACAATCTCGGTCGTAGAGTTAAATGCATACCATGACACTTTCAAATTTAACAATTTCACCGACATAAAGTTTTATTGGTATTTACACTAGTAGTTCGTCAATACGTGTGTTACCGATGAACTCATGGATAGAAACAGTCCATCAAAAAAACTCTTATTAGTAATTTATGAATTGTCGGTGAGTTCGTTAGTAATAAATATACCGATGAATTTACAGATGAACAAAGCACGCAAAAAAAATTTACCCGTTTTATTATGTTGGTATATCCATTGATAAATATTACATATTATCAACAAAGTATCATTTGTAATTCCGTTGGTGTGTTAACACGAGCAATGATATTTACAATAATTCTTTTCCAACTCTCTGTAATATACTGATGGAATAGTTCCATTAGTAACCCCATTAGTAATAGTGGCATTTGCAGTAATTTTTTTCCAACTCTCTGGAATATACTAATGGTTTAGTTTTGTTGGTAACCCAATCAACAATATTTTAAATATATATATATATATATTAAAAAATATATCGAACAAAAGTAGACAAAAATAATAAAAAAACTATTTTATAATTTTAAAATAAATTTGTATAAAAATCAAATATTTATTACAAATTTAAACATTTATATGTTCAAATACAATAAATCTAAAATAGAGGTAGCGCTATAGGAGTAGGAGGAGGTTGGTCATCACCGAGAGAGGGTGCATATAAACGACCCATTTATGATCTTATCTCCATTACCAATCGACAGAGTTCTTCATAATCAATAATAAGTCTTTCGTATTTATCATTAAGATGGGTTATTTGATCTTGTACCTGTTAGTCTTACATCACTACGAACTATGGAGTTTGAAAGCTCGGAATCTACTGTGAGCATCCAACCATCGAAGCACTAAGGGTCGTCCGCAAGTTCTCAACCATAGAGTTAAAGAGTCTGTACACCTGATTTATATCGATTCCACTAGATGATCTTGTGTCCAACCACAAATCCAGATTAATATTCGGATGGGTCAAATGATTATCTCTGTATCTCTATTTCAATAGGCTATTATATGTATCATAGAAAGAAAAAATAAATTCATTAAATTCAAGGAAATAACAACTTAAGAAAAAAATGATTGAAAACTAACATACCATAATGTGTTAAGCTCGGCTATCAACGAACTACTACACCTCTCTTTGGCGATCATCACTTCACACATGTGTTTAAACAAAAAGCTTCATTAAGCTTGACTTGCATCCAAGAACCGTAGCCTGCAATAAAAAAATGTTGTCAGTTAAATATATTTATAAAAAACAATTAATAAAAAAAGATGTAATAAAAAAATCCTACCATCTGCTTTGAATATGAAATGAACAAAACAGATTGTTAATGTGTATGGTAACGAAACCGTGAACATGTCGGTTCTAGTTATACGTACCAGACTATAACCATCAAGTGAAATACATGGATGCCACTTGCTGAATGTATTCCACCTATGTAGCATTTAAGATGTACGACGGTCTGAAATCCTTTTAAAGTACCAAGTTGTTATAGCCTGGAAGCTCTCTTTGTTTTGTATATTTTTTCGCTTTTTATATGCCTTGTATGAAAAATCATACACATATATGGCTCAAATTAATTATCTGTCAGTAAATGAAAAATAAAATTTTAATATTTGGAAAAAAAAATATCATGAATTCGATCTTATCTAATTACAACATGATTCTCCCAAACCCTCTTTACAACATTATCATCAACTCTCCCTTTCAAATTTTTCCTTGAAATAAAAATTTATAAAAAGAAAATTTCAATTAATGGTCCAAATTAAAATAAAAAATATTGAAGTTAATACTAATTTTGAACCTTGAAAACCATACATCGACTTGCGATTTCCATCAGGACATTGGCTCTATTGAAACAATGAAATTTCTATCGATGATTTAAAAGACGATGTTATTGTTCTAGTAGGCTCAATGTTTGTAAACCTGAAATTGCATTCGTTAAATGATATTATTTTTAAAAAAATTATTAAACATGTCGTTGTGAAAACAAAACAAACTTACATTGAAAGATCTTTCTTCTAGTGGGCCTCTTTACTTGCGGGTAAATAGATCATGTTGTGAAGGGACCACCCTCGAAGTTGCGGCATCACACTTAACAAGCCCGCATCGTAAGTAAATGTTTGTGCTTTAGGTGTCTGTTCTTGGTCGGCATCTAATGACTCCTAGTCGTCAGCATCGCTACTAGAAGAACTAAAAATGATCTTATCCTTGCGACGTGTAATAGACTTTTTCCTAGGCATTTACACAAATTAAAGGATGAAAAAAAATTAAATGATTCCTATTTTAAAAAAAAATTGGCAGCATCTCTCCTATACATAAAATATATGTCACAAACCAGTTGATTTTATTCAATTTCTTCTAACAATTTAGCATAATTCAAATTTGTAGAAAAATTTAATTTTCCACATGATAATATTTTTAATCATAAATTTACAACAAATTATTATAAATTTACAAAAATTCAAAATAATAATTAAAATTAATCCTACACGTTTAACATAAATTGTACTACAAAATTGAAAAAACATAAACAACTAAACTTCAACAAAATAATGCAAAATTATTACAATAACAACTAAAATTCAAAACAATTATTTATAAGTGATAATATTTTTAACCCTAAATTTAAAAAAAAAATGTATTCTAAATGTAATAAATACAAAATAATAATTAAAATTAATCCTACACATTTAATACAAATTGAACAATAAATTTGAAAAACAAATAACTAAAATTCAACAAAATAATGAAAAAATGATTTCACTAACAACAAAAATTCATGTCATTTATTAATTCATAAAATTATTAAGAACATAAAATTGAACAAAAATAATGCCAAAAAACATAAATAATGCAAAAATGAAGAAAAATGAATGAAAAATTCATTAGGAGAGAAGAGAATGAAGAAAAGAAAAAAATTAAGAGAAAAAATGTCTCTTAAATAAAATAAAAAACAAAAAAAAGACATTGTTAATAAACCCAAAAAAAGAAAAATACGAAGAAGATTGAAAAAAGACAACATATCTTAGGATGATAAGAGAAGAGAATGCTTGATCTCGGGAGAGAATGAGATAGAGAGAAGAGAAGAGAAAGAGAGAGAATTTGGTGTGTGAGAGAAGAAGACGAAACCCCGATCTTTCATGGTTTAGTCTTTTATTTTAGTTTTTATCGACGGGATTACCGACGCAATATTAAATATTAATATTTTTAATATTTATGTTGGTGATTCTATTCGAAAAGTCAAATTGAAATTTAATGGTCTTGGTATCTGGGGGAGTTTTACCAACAGAATCACAGATGAAAAATTAAGTATTAAAATTTTTAATATTTTTATTAGTGATTTCGTTTGTAAAGTCAAATGAAAATTTTCAACTTGCGTGAAAATATTCAGAAAACCCCTTTAAATATTACCGATGACATTTCATTTCGTTGGTGATTCCATTGGTAAAAAAAGTCAACAGTCAAAAGATCATTAATTATCACCGCATTGAAAAGTGAACAATTCTCATGGTCTCTAGAATATACTGACAGACACATTCCGTCGGTATACATGTATGTAATGTGTCTGATGACAAATTATATTTGTATTCCCTATCTATCCATCTTGCAAATACTTAAATTCATTGTTGCACACACAACACGATAACATTAGTTAACATCAGAATAATAAAATAAATATCTCATTGTCATTCAATAATAAATTAACACCATTGTCATTACATTGAAGTGAATTTCATCCATAAATATTACATTACACATTTGTGTTGTGCAAATTAATCAGATTTGTCTTCTTCTTCATCCATTGACTCGTCCTCATCTCCATCACAATCTTCATCTTCTTGTGTATATTCGTTGGAGCTCAAAACATCATTCAACTCCTCAACGTCAATATTAACAAAAATATTCTTGACGATGTGAAAATTTGAATTTTCTTCTAAGTCATTAGACGAAGCAACTTGATATGGATCAATTAATTAGTTAAAAAGACATGTCAATTTTCTGCTATCCTAAACCGAGGGGTTTCATCATGGATTTAGCAGCATAGAAGTTCTCTTTCAGCCTGTTCCCTTAAGGTAAAATGATTCTCACCCATTCGACAATTCTATCATAATGTTGAACATTTGTGCAACGACCGATAATTTACACTATGATTTGTGCAAATATCTCATAATGGATCGTTAGAATCTTTTAAAAGATCAAAAAACCTAGTAGAGTTTGCATTAGGTGTTTCATCTATCATGGGACATTAACTGATATGACCCTGATTCATTCCTATCACATCCATAACCATATTTCTATAAGAATTACTATTGTCATCTATAACTCCATGCACGTTGCTATAACTAGAAGTTAACCTAACCATCCTTTCTACTATGGTATCGTGAGTAACATATGGTTCTTTGTGTGCATACCAACACAAATATTTCTTCATGAACACTTTTTATAGAAGATGCATCATTACTACATCTGGATTGAGAAACTTTTTGTTTTTACACCTTTTACATGGACATCTAATACCACCTCCACTAATATTTTTTGGATTGGATAATGCATAATTAATAAAACCCTAAACTCTATTACAATAATTCATCATCCACAACCCTTGAAGTGAATCTTTATATATTCATGAACGATCACCCATTATGTTAACTAAATAATTTGCAAAAGTATTGATTTATCTCAAACTTATTCAATCTATTTTAATAGTACTCTTAATTCATTATCAATTATCTACATAAATTCAATTTTCTACACATTTACCAAAAATTTCAACTCGGCAATGAAATTGACAAAAAATAAAATAGACCTATTAAATATGTCATTATTTATTTCATCATAGAACACCTAAGTTAACAATTAGACATAAGATTCATCAATTTACAAACAAATATAATTTTACAAAATCTAAAACAAACCTTAAAATGTACAAATCATAAATCTATACAACAAATTTGTATGATAAAAAATTATAAAACAAGTAAATACCCAAACAAAAATACATATACTACAAAAAAATATGCAAAAAAAAATCAACATTTAAAATTGAGTTCAAATAAAAAAAATGATAGATTTGCTTACGAGAATCCTCAATAAAATTTGAGTCAGAACACAGATATTGATAAACTGATTGTTGTGATGGTCAGATTTGTTATGGGAGATTGAATTGTGTTGAGATTAGAAGAGGAGGGGGTGGTTGTTTGTTGCAGAAAAAAAATGCATAATGAAGAAGGAGAAATGAGGGAGGGGGAGATGAGGGTCTAGGTCATAAATTAAATATCATCAACGACATTACTAACAAAATTATTTTGTCAGTAACTTCATTAGTCTTTTTATCAGTAAAAGTATCATGTCATCATACAATTTGCTTTTTTGAATCTCAATGTAATACCCTCAATCATTTTCTTGGTTTACACCAAAAAAAACATTTATCGGTGTTTTCCAATAGATACAAAGATGAAAACTAATTTCGGTAAAAATCATCATAATATACTGATGGAATTTTTCCATCAGTATTTCTATTTATATTTACTTTTTTTTTTTGTAGTGTGATTTAAATCGAGTAGGCAATTCGGATAAGGTGTTTTTCCAGGCAAAAACTTTGATTTATTAGAGTGATAAAAAGCATAATGTGGTCTCTCATTCAAGTACAGAAGCGAAATACAAGTCACCGGCCTTAGCTATTGCCGAGCTCTATTGAATGCGTATGTTATTTCAACTATAAAGAATTGTTCTTGCTAAAGATGTTCACATGTCATATTTCCACAGAAGATCAGATTGTGTACGTGTTTATTAAAGGACATTTGTCTTGTTGAGAATGTGAAAGAAGTCAAAGCCGAGCATGTGGAGCAATTGTATTAGATAAGATCCTGCTAGTTCCTTTGTTCTTATCCAACATTTCAAACAACTAATCCGTCACTAAGTCTTCACTACTGTATTAGATAAGATCAGAGCTTTTCGCCCAGTTGGGTTCAATATGAGAATTACCGATAGACTTTATGTTGCAAGATGGGGATTTAAAAGATATTCCCAACTAATACAGTTGCCAATAAAGGTTTATTATTACTACTTTTTTATATATAGATATTCCCAACTAATACAGCTGCATAGTTTATGGACATACAATATCTTCTCACATTTATTTCATTACTATATTAATAAATTCTTTTAATTGCTTATTAACTAAAGAACTATTTTATTTTATTAATCGGGAACTAGTTTTTTTAAAATTTAACATTTATCAAATAGATTACAATACATTTAAGGAAAAATTACAATCAAAGTTAATTAATTCATTAGTTTTAAGGTGTTAAGCACCTACCTGACATCTAGGCATGTGAAATAGTTCCTTGCTGCTAAGTGGGTTTTGTGGCCTCTCCTGTACCAATAGGAACAATATCATTTAATATTAAATCCTCAATTTATTTTGAAATTTGACTCCATAAACAATTATTTTATTCTTGACTTAATATGATTTTATATCACTTAAGCTAATAATCATTAGCTATTTAACCCATATTAACTTTTTTTTGTTTCTTATAATTTCAATCATTTAAATTTTACATTAAGAGAATTTCTAAACAAATTTTTTAAAGTTACCTACTTCTAGCCGACTTAACTTAACTTAATTACTCAAAAATACCAATCAATATTTTAACCATATCTGAAGTTATAGAATTCGATTATGTGCATAGTTTGTTTTCTTCCAAAAGCTGAGATACAGGGCTATAACTTTACTGAAAGGAAGAAAACCTAGCTTTACTATTTACACCTCTTACTCTATTTGTTATTACAACATCTAAAAACAATCTAGTAAGATTTAATTCGACCCTCTTTTTAACTTGTATCTGAAGTTTTAGAACTTCGATTTAAGTAAGGCCAGTCTCGTTGGAAAACTAATACCCCTAACTTCAACTTTTATAAGAAACTTATTTCAATTTTCATCATTTTCATACCCTAAACCGAGCTGGAAGCTGAGTGATGAAGTTGTTCAGATTTTGTTTTTACCTATAATGAAGTATTATCATTTGTTTTCTCACAATTCAAAGCAATTATTTCTCTTCAACATAACTCATAACATTCCTTCATCAATAATAATTCAACATTACACAAAATTACATAATTCCTTATAATTAAAAATGTTTATAATTCAAAGCTTAACCAAACTTTTCCATTACAATTAAACACAAGATTTCTATTTCTTTTCAATTCATTCTTCACATTTCAACACATGCTACAATAATCACAACCAAACAACATTCATGCATTGTTTTAAAATTTTTCCTAATTTTTTTTCTTTATGGTCAACACCACTACCCTTCCCAACACTAGGATTTTTTTCTTTAATCATTTATTATTCTAAGTTGTTTTCATCCATTTCCATATCAATTACATCAAGCAAGACATATTTCTCATTTCTTCTAATTTTTCTCAAGAATCCTAACCTAGAATTTTCAATTTAAGCATCAATTCTTAATTGTATTCAATTTAACATGCACAATCGGGTCCAAAACCCATTACCTGGTGATAAAGTGAACTTCGATCCTTAACTTGTTATTTTTTTTGGCACTTCTTCTTTTCCCCCTCTTAGCTGGCTTCTTACCTTCTTCAAATCCCCAAATTCTTTCACTTATTCTCCTTTGATTCTTGCCTTGATGTTGTTTCCCTGACCACTTAGCCTAAAATTTACCCAAACCCCTTCAATTTTAGGATTTCCTTTCAAAGTTTTGTACATAGGCTTGAAAATATTCTCCCCCTGTTTTTTTCACTCTATTGTTGGCTTAAAGATGAAGAAATAAATTATTTATAGTCAAATCTTTTAATATTTATATATTGACCCCATTTTGCTTAGTTATTACATTTTGTTCCCATCTTTTCTCTTTTATAACAATGAGTGCTATACTTTATTTTATTTCTTTTAATTTCATCCTGTGTTATTTAATTTTATATCCTTAATTTAATTTAACTCATTATATCTTTGGGTTAAAAATTTTATATTTTGAGAAGATTTTAACCGGGGGTTTACATCACTGGTATGATTCATATTCGTTCAAGCTCCCTTACTAGGAATGTTTTGGATATATAGACAAGGTTAAACCATCCTAAATGATAATGAGTTGATTCTGCTTGTCTATTGATGAATCGATATATTTTTGATTTGTTTGCTTAAAAGCACATGATTAAAAGGGTTAAAGGAAATGTAATAACTTAACGTATCTAAGCTTGGTACAACGTCAAGCCCAGATGACATTACCTTGACTTACTTCCAGACCCAATATCCTTGGATTCAATTATACGTTGAGTCCAAGTACATGTGGGCCTGGCAAGGTGGCTGACCCAACCTTCTTAGATTCAGCTACGTGTTGAGCTCAAGTGCATATAGGTATGGCAAGGTGTCAGACTCAACATCCTTGGGTTCGACTATATGCTGAACTTATATGCATATGGGTCTGACAATGTGTTAAATCCAAACATCATTGGGTTCGTATATGCCTCGAGTTCAAGTGCACGTGGGTCTAGAAAGATGCTAGAACCAATGTGTAACATCCTTCCATCCAAAACATGGTTATGTCCATATATTAAACAAACACATAACAATTAGTGTCAATTTTTTATTCATTTATACAAGTTGTTATGCAAATTTTACGTTGTTAAAGATTCTACCAAAATTTCAACAGAGTTTTCCCTATACTTGGAGGGTACCAAGTTATTAACATCTTCAATCATAACATGAGCAATACCACAAACATGGTCCAACCATCCTAGACCTTATCCCAAATCAACCCAACTCAAGATTTGCATACATTTATTTTTCCACAGAATATAAATAATAAAACTTATAAGTCAAAAGGATAAGAGTTATAAAAAATAAAACAAGAAAAAGTAAATGCTTGATTGGTACTACATCTAAAGATTTACAAAATGATTAATTACATAATAAAGTGGAAGATTCTACTAATTATACATAAAAAGTGTATCAGTACAAAATATACCTCATATAACAAAAACTACCCCTAATAAATATCAATCATTTCTTGATAGTCATAACCTCATTGCTACCCTAATTCCATATTTATTATTCAAAACACCTCATCTTATTGTTTTCTATCTAATAATAGAAACAACATAGTATTGACTTTAATTCAACCCTGAAAGTAATAAAAGAATGGCTTCCACTCAATGATGAAAGCTACAAACATTGGCTTTCATTGTTGTATAACAATGGCTCCATTCATTATTGAAAGCAACAAACATTGGCTTTCATTCAACAATAAAAGCAACACAACAATGTCTTCCACTCGATTATAAAAGCTAAAAACATTGGCTTTCATCCAACGATGAAAGCAACATAACAATGGTTCTCATCCATCAATGGAAGTAACAAACATTGGTTTTCATGCAATAATGAAAACAATATATTCTTGATTTTCTTTACATATCCATTTACCAAACACAATCCTTTGTCTCCTTACATCATTTCTTTCTTATTTCGTATTCTTTTCACAATCCCTTTTCGGTGTTTAATTTATCAAGTAAAATAAATTGGAAAAAAATAAACTATAATAATAAAAAAGATTAAGGTGCATAAGCACCTACCTACACCTTTAATTGTATGCACTCTTTCAGCTGTAGAAGATGCCACTCCTGATGCCTCTCTTGAATCTAAAGAAGGTACCTTTATCAATATCTCTTTTTATCTCATAACATGTCATCATTTAGTTTTACACATATATTAATTACATAACCTACCTTTATAATCGTATCCTTCATTTTCGCTAAATACATACACTTAATCAATTTATTCTTTTCTTAATATATTAACTCTCAATAAATCAATATCACACCATCATACAATTCAGCCATAAGGTCTCTTTCTCTTTTCTTTTATTTTCTTTAATTCTATCATAGTTTAAGTTAAAAATCCTTCATTACATATATCATTTAACCAAAGTACACTAATTTATATCTTCTGACTAAGAATTCATTCTAAAACCATAATTCATAAAGTTCTAATATGCTAAGCAAAGTTGATAACATGATCTAATTCCTATCAAATAATCTTTAATATAACCCTTTATACTTGTTTCTTATAACTTTTACGCATATACATCAAAACAAGAATTTCTCCTTTTTTCTTCTATACTTGACTAGTCACTCCCCTCAATTTCTCTTCATGTTTTCTTCTTTAGAACATCAACTTTTACATCCATTACAATCATTTTTACATGTATTAACATTCCTAATAACTAATTTAACATAACCCTAATTTCCAAGTTTTCTCTCAAATCAAGCTAAAAGAAATGAAGAGTTTTCATTTTTTTTCTCCTTCAATGGTTGCCCCCCCCACACACACACATATAGGGATAAAATTTGTTAATTCCCATTATACCCTTTATTTTATACCTTTTAAGTTTCCCAAGTAATATTTTCCAGACCCTAACACTTGTATAAACCAATTTGAAGCTGGGTAATATCAAATTTCATTAAACTTTATCCCATAACTTTTATTTCCTAATATATTATTTTCATTTAATTTTTTTAATTTTGTATTGTTTAGCAATTGTTCATAGTTTTATTTTTTAACATTAACACATAACATTTTATTTCAAATTCCTAAATTGTATTGTCATCCCCTTAGTGCAAATATTCGATTTAATTTCTTAACTTAATATTTACTTTGAAATCCTTATAGACTTACTTAGGGGCTTACACAATGCCATTAGATTTAGCTACGCGCTAAGCCCAAGTGCATGTGGGTTTAGTAATGTGGTAGACCCAAACATCCTTAAGATCGGCTACACGTTGAGCCCAAGTGCATGTGGGTTTAGCATGGTGTCAGACCCAACATCTTTGAGTTTAGCTAGATGTTGAACCTAAGTTCATATGGGTCTGGAAGGTGCTAGACCCAACTACCTTGGTTGTAACTATACATTGAGTCCAACTGCAAATGGTTATGGCAAGATGCTAGAGCTAACTACCTTAGTTTCAGCTACACTCTCTGCCCAAGTGCATATGTGTTTAGGAAAGTGGATTTGGAATCATTCCAAACTAAATACATATAAAGTTGATAATTGTTTTAGGCTCTATGTTTGGTCACATGGATTTTTTTTGTTTATTCTTGTATCTTTTAACATAAAATGTTAAAAATTAAGAATGATAATCTTTGTACATCTCTAGGTGCATAAAAGTCTCCAAAGAGCCTACCATATTTCCATCAACATTAATTTTATGTACGGAATATCTATCTATCTTTAATATTGTGTAAGAGATATCTTTCCTTCATTAACATTGTGTAAGAGATATTTATCTCTTATTAATGCTATCAAGAGTAAATGATGCTCCAACCTCTTCATTCAAACAACAAGATAAAGTTTAGAGGCTATATATATAAATTACCCTAGTAAAAGATTCATACCTTTCTCATTCTCTATTCATACTCTTATTTTATAAAGAATTTATCATACATAACTAAGAATAAACACTCTTGTTCTTAAAAAATTAAAGCTCATTCTCTTATTTATTGTAACCCCTTATTAAAAATCACTGACTTTATCATTAGAGGGTCCTTAAAACCCATCAAAAAGGACTATTTTACAAGAGTTAGGTCTTCTATCACTAATAATCAACTTCTTGAACTTTGGAGAAGGGAACATTACTATAAACGTGTGATTACCCTCTATCTAAACACTTAAAAAACCCTCATTCTTAAGCATATTGAATTTTGAAACATCATCAATTGGTGTCGTTTGTGGAGACTTGATAGAAAAGCCATCAACTGTTCTTTTATAGATGGTTTTTGACATACCTAATCACTATTAATGACAAACAATCAAGAAACTCCTAGGATGGGATATGTCATGAACCTCCCTACAATTGCTAGCATGTTTACTCCATTAGAGTTTTAACAACTCTTTAATCACATGCAAGCCTTTACCCAAACTGTTTTGGCATCACAGGGGAAATAATTGGCCTTTCCACCCTAGTAAGTCCTAGCATATAAGGTAGCTCCCTTAGTCCCAACCTCTCAACCACAAGCAGTCCCCTCTGCTAAGAGATAATTGTTTTCTCTAAAGGAAGCTGGGAAAAATAACTTGGAAGGCTTTCCACCTTGATGATCTCCTAGTCTCTCTAGAGATCATTCTCATAAACGTGAAGCTCTCCCAATAAGCAGTCACTCTAGACGTGATCCTTCTAGACACTGTTGGATCAAAGTTAGCTATCGATCTTATCGTTCCATGCTAAAATCATCCAGCTTCTTAGAGCCTATTCCACAAATGTTGGGCAAAAATATGATTGATAGATGCATCCAAGATGAAGTCCACAGTCCTCATGAGATAATAGGATCACCTTTTTCTGAGGGAGTTTTACACACCCCTATCCCTAAGGAGTACATATCCACCAAGATAACTTTGAACAACTATGATGGTCTCACGGAACCACAATAACATGTCCAAAACATGTGTAGCAACCTTAAGTTGGTCATCCATAATGGTGATGTTATATGCAAGATCCTCCCCATAACCTTTAGAGGGTCAGCACGAGCCTGGTATAACAACCTAAAGCCAGGCTCTATCATAGGTTTAATAACCTCTATGCTAAACTTGTGTCAAGGTTTAGCACTAGTATATCCACTAAGAGGAGCTCCACAGAACTCTTTGGTATTACTTAATCCGGAGAGGAATCTACTAAAGCATATTTGAAGAAGTTTAATAAAGAAATGTCTAAGGTGGAATAATTGACTGAGTTAATAGCATTAGAGGTTTTGACAAGTGAAGTGATGGAATGTTCTCTATAGAAGGATTTTTAAGGTCTAACAGACAAAATCTTGTTGAAGGTAACACAAGTCATGAAGAATCATATATAGGTGGAAGAAGCGAATATGTTGAGATATGGGCCTCCCCGTTTCTACCAAGAGGTTGAGGATAAGAAACCTTTCAAGCAAAATCGCTCCCCTAACAGAGATAATAATTTTAAAAAAGGTCAAAAATAGCCAATAAGAGAGTGCATACAATACCCTAGATGAGATATATGACTCATCTGAATGTCTCCCTTACAGAAGTATTTACAACCATTAATAGGAAATTCTTTGTTTAATATCTATCTTATATGGTATCACTTCCACACACACACACCTCCAAGAAGTTTTGCTTGTTCCATAATGATAAAGGGCATGATATGAAAGATTGCTTCATATTGAAGAAATAGATTGAGAGATTAATACCCAAGGATTATCTAAAGCAATTTGTCAAAGGGCATGCCAGCATGGAACATGGTAGAGAAGAGCCCAGCTAATCTGCCCATCCCCTACCTGAGATTAATGTGATTCTAGAAGGCACTTCAGATAGGGGAGATACTTCTAATTGAAAGAGAAAGTATGGAAAATAGGTCCTTACAACGGGGAGGAGGTGACTTACCTTAATAAGGAAACATCAGTAATTTCCATGATTTTAGTGAATCATTGAGTCCACAAGGTATTGGTAAATGATGGGATATCTAAGGAATCCTTTACTTGCATTCTTAACCTTTCAATCCCAATCAAAAGGATCCGTATAAGAGTTATCCTTAAAAGATCTATCCACATCTAGGACATCACATCTTTAGACAAGATGTTAACTGAGCTCCCATTATCTACCAACACCCTATGGACTCGATAATGCTGAAACAAGATACTTGAAAATGGAAAAGATGGGCCTAGCTCTGGTTAGCGCCTCTAGGAAACTAAAACTGTACTTCTAAGGTCACCAAATTACAGTACTAATATACCAGCCTCTATGACAAATTCTTCATAAGTCAGACATGTTTGGACGACTAGTAAGGTTGGCAATTGAGTTAGGAGAATATGAAATCCTATATCTGTGACGACTATATATTAAAGGGCAAGACTTAGCAGACTTCATAGTCAAATACTCTTTTAAGAATGATCTACAAGACAATCATGTTCCAATAGCTGAACAATCGATCCCCTCAAAAGAAGTTGTGATTCCCTCACATTCCATGTAGTTGATCCCATATTAGGAATTACATGTCAATGAATCTTTTAATTTTTAAAGAAGTAGTGTTAAGGTTATGCTTGTGAGCCCCATGGGCATGCCTTTGAATATGGGATTCAATTTAAATTTCCAGCCACCAATAATGTGTCTAAGTATGAAACTCTCTTAGCAAGATTGGGCTTGACAGAAATATTAGAGGCTTTTCCCCTCCATATTTAAAACTAGAGATCCTATTTTAATGAAATACTTGTAGATAGTACAAGTATAGCTCTCTAGTAAAGACAAGGAAATAGAAATAATAGTCGCATTCCAAGGAAAGAGAATAGAAGGGTGGATCTTTTATTCAAATTGGAAAGCTCTAATTTGGTTAAACTCCATTGAAAAGTTTAGATTGAAATCTAAAAAAAACCAAGTATTGAAAGGCTGGTGGTTGTTTGTCGACACAGTAGAGGATTAAAGAACTCCTTTTAAAGACTTTTTGCTTACTGGAGAGTTATCCTTAGATAAAAATGAGGCTATTTGTTTAACTAGGTGAGCAACTGGGTATTGTTTGGTGGACGGGGTCTTAGCTCCCTTGTTAAAGTGTTTGTCTCTTAGAGAAAGCACTTATGTTTTTAAGGAAATCCATCAAGGAATCTGTGGATTACACATCGACTCTAAAGCTTTTACTGTTCAGGTCACTAGAGTATGATTGTTATGGCCAATAATCTTAAATGATGTTACCAACTTGGTGAAAATATACGATCAATGTTAGAAGTTCACATCAGTCTCTAAACAACCCTCTACAGAGCTGACAACAATATCTTCCCCTTGGCCTTTTTCCCAATAGGGAACGGACATATTGGGTTCTTTCTCAAAGGTCATAGGGAATAGAGACAAAAGCTTTGGTAGATATCACCACCAACAAGGTCATCTTTTTTTTATTTAGAAAAATGTCATTTGTAGATTTAAAATTCTCAAAATCTTGATCACTGATAATGAGACCTAATTTGATAGCCGCAAGATGAAGGAACAATGTTAAAGGCTTCACATCAATCATTGATTCTCTTTAGTGTCTCACCGCCAAACTAATGGTCGGGTTGAACTCATCAATAGGGTCCTTCTTAATATACTTAAGAAGAAGATAACAGACACTAAATTAGAATGGGTAGAGCTACTTAATGTGATATTTTTCGGTCTATAAGACCATTATGAAGACATCTACTAGAGAAATTCCTTTTCTCCATACCTATGGAATTGATGTTATAATCCTAGATAAGATTGAGTGTCCAAGTCATCGAGTAGTCCATTATACATTAGAAGGAAAAACAAGGCCTTATGGTCAATTTATATTTATTAAAAAAATCTTCATTAATTGCAGCAATAAGAAATAAAACTTATCAACACAGAACTACTCAATACCATAATGCTAGAGTCAATAATAAAAGGTTCAAATTTAGAGACTTGGTGTTAAAAAAGTTGAAGGCTACTAGCAATAGAGAAAGTAAGGGCTAGCTAGCCCTAAAAAGGGATGGTCCCTTTAAAGTCATGAGAGTGGTCAAGGCAAACACTTACCATCTATAAGATATGGAAGGAAAGAATCCCCCTCACACTTGACACTCTAATCATTTGAAAATGTACCATAGTAACTAAGAGTGTAAATTTCTTCTTGTAACATCTTCTAATTTTGAAGTCAATTAATCACCTGATTAGTAACGCAATCAAGATAAAAACCAATTTTTTTCTTCCAAAAATCTGGTAGAGTTTCCTTTAAATATTGGTACGATGTTATCGACAACAGCAACAACATAAACCATTCTCCACAATTTATTTTATCTTTATATTACCATAGAGCATAATCATGTTGGACTCAGCCAACATAACACTTGACCAAATTAGAATATCTTTAATCCAAATTTCAATCACATCACATTGTACATCACAATATTTCATTAACAATCAAAAGAAAATTAAATAAACAAATTCATAGGATAACATTATGAAATCAATAACTCAAAATCATATCAAATATTTTCTTAATAAAAGTATGTAAGAAATGCATAAAGTAATTAAGTCTAATGTACTAAAAACTTAATTATATCACTCTTGAACCAAATAAGAAAATCATCCAAAATAATTACAATTTATATCAATTCAACATTAGATTACATATCAAATATTTAAAACGCAAAGGATTATCCCTCTAAAAATATATTTCCCCTTTTCTTTTGCTTTAACACAAAAGACCCTAACTAGATACTAATCTGCGCGAGACTGTGAGGTCCTGAAATTAATTTAGCATATAATAGCATAAATAACTCATGCAATAAGTCAAAATCATAAGGATTCATATAACCATTTTAACAATAAAGCTTAATATATATATATATATATATATATATATATATATATATATATATATATATATATATATATATATATTTCCTTCATGATCCTTCCTTTAACAATTATCCGATCAACTGGTACAATTACCCATTTTCAGCACTAGCCCCATCACCAAATAACTAGTTCCTTGCCCAAAACCAGAAACTAGCACTATTAACTAGTTCCTCCACACATCATAAACAAAAAAAGGATATAATGCATTAAAAAAAATGTTCAGCTACACGATGTAATAAACTTTGCTAAATTAAAAGTTACAAGGTGTCAAACACCTACCTAGTGTTTGAGCGTGTGTAGTGGTCCCCTGCTGCTATATTGATCTTGTGGCCTCTTTTGTAACAACAAGAATATCACATCATATATAACTCAATCATTATGGTAAACCATTACAATTCAATTCTTATAATTTTTAAAGGTTGGCTAATCCTAGTCGATTTAACGTAGTCACTCTAGAAAACTGTTTAATGTTTAAATCATAACTAAAGTTATAAAACTTGGTTTTGGGTGTGGTTTATCTCGTTTGGACTCTAAGATACAAAGCTATAATTTTGATGAAAGAAATAACACTTAGTTCTTCCATTTGCACATCCAAAACCACCCATTATAGTAGCATGTACAATTTGTCTAGCAAGATATAGTTTGACCTTTTTTTTTCATTTTTAATCCATATCTGGAGTTTCATAACTCTAAATTAAGCAAACTCAATTACATTTGAAGCTAACATTTTTAATTACAACTTTCATAAAGAAACATATTTCAAATTTCATCATTCACTAGTTCAAATGTCAACTGAAAGTCAGGTGGGTCCAAATTCTAGGTTGTAATTTGATGAACAACAAAATAGTTTTCATGCATTTCTTCACCATTTAAGGCAACCATTATCATTTAATACATCATTTAACATCATTAAACACAAATACACAACCATCAACTTAATCAAGTTCATTCTCTACTTAGATTAGCTTAATATAAGAATAAAAGAGGTGAAATTTCTTCAATTCTCTCACTTTTAGTTGGATTAATTGAAATCCAATTCAACTTATCATATAGTTATCCACAAACATCAGATACACAATAAACAAACATTGATTTAACTCCTACAAATTCCTATTTTGTTTTCCTACATATGGCCGACCCTTCATTTCTCAAAATTCTCAAGTTTTGTTTCTTCTATAAGTCATTAATTTAAACTAATTCACATTTATCTCATGTCAAGCTAATCACATATTCACAATATCATAGATTCCTAATTCATCAATCATGAACCTAAATTTAAAATTTAGGAATTTTACACAACTCTATTAATCTCCATTTAAACTTATAGAAACAAGTTCATAAAACCTTACCCAACAAGATTATGAACTTTGAATGCTAACCTGGTGAGATTTTTCCACACCTTCTCTTTCTCCCTTATTGGTTGAAACTTTCAACCTTAGTTTCTCTTCTTCTCACTTGTTTTCATAAGCTTAAATCTTATGTTTGTATGTTTAATCACTCCTCCACCTTAAACATGATTTCTCTCAAGTATTTTGTTTAAGAAAAGCTCTCTAGTTTTTTTTTCTTTTTCTCTTCTTCCTTTCTCTTAATTTCTTTTAGTTCTGGCTTACCTTAAGAAGAAAAAAAAAAGAAGTTGCTAGAATTGTCAGCTCATCACCTTATTTATAAAAAATACCATAGAATTCTCTAGTTTTTTTTGTCTAACATTTGATAGTTTTACATGATCTTCCTGAACTCCAATCACCTTGAAATTCTACCCAAAAATAGAAAAATATGTTAAGACATTACTCGTAAATGTTTAGCTCGATCTAACGATGAGATTGAAAATTATATTCATTACCAAAAAACTAGTAAGTAGGTTATTTACGTCAAAATTTTGAATTTTCTTATACCATTTTCATGTGGAACATACTAGTTATTCAAGTAACCCCTGAGATTATTTCTTTATTCTTAAAAACATAGTTCTTTTATTTTTGTCTCATTTTGTCGTTAGTTCAATTTCTAATATTTTTCTAATACCGTAATATTTTGACCGGGGGTTTACACTTCTATATAAATGACAATGTCTTCATTTTCTCTAGGTGATACCAAAAAATCTTTCATCAAATCACCAAGGATGGAATTGACTCGGTCTTTCTAATGCGATTGCACAACTCACCTTGGCAAGGAATGACATAGTCTCCCTAGTGAGAATTCACAACTCACCAAAGATTAGAATGACTTGGTCTTCCTAGTGCGATTACACAACTCACTTCTTGATATGCGCAGGCTTACCCTGTAGAGTCCTCTCTATAGCTCTTGTGGGTCATTGCCACCATTAATCCCAACAATCAAATGGTAACAAGTTATAAAAATACAGCAGGCTCGATCCCAATGAGCTTATGAAATTTATTAAAGGCGGTCAGGATTATCCATTTATTAGGATGTAGTTGGCCTAGGCCTAAGCTATAATACTTGAATACTTCCCTCACGAACTCGTGGAGAGGGAAGGTGTATCATATATCATACATGCAAATAGGGATGGTAATTTCAAATTGATTTTGGAAAAAACCTAAGATCAATTGGTTAATACGCTTAAAATGGCAGGTAGTTGGGTTTTATACTCTCCTAGTTACCAACCATTGATAAATGTCATCTTCTGTACATTCAAGGTGCTAGGGCATCGTCTTTAGGAGCCTGGGGTAGCCTTGCCCTCCCTTAAGGTTCCTTAGCAACAGTAGGGGAAGAACTTCTCTTATGGGGGGAACTATTTCCCCCAAACCAGAGGTAGATACTAAGGTTCCACCCCTTCTAGTTTTGGGGCCTAGTTTGATGGAACCCCGTCCTCTAGTTTTAGGTTGGAACTTGAACTCCTTACTGGAGGCAGTAATATCCATATTCTTAGCGTTAGCTCTAACTTCTTTTGGGTCCATTTTTCTATTCAAAAAAGAACAAGAAATAAATTTTTAGTGAGAGATACTTGAGATAGTGATTTTTTTTAATTAAAATAAAGTGAAACTGACTCAAGGGTTCTTCAACAAAACTGCTCTTTTACAGAGATTAAAAATAATGAAAGTAAAAATAAAAAAATAAAAGCAAGAACAACTAGAGTTATAAAGGAAATATTTTTTCACCTAAACGTTGGATGAATAACTTTTTATGTCATCTTAGATCTCCAAGAATATACTCAATTACTACATTAAATGCGTACTGTCGTTTTATTTCCCAATAGACATCTCTTTTATTGAAGATAGGTCATTTGGCCACCATATTTTTCAATAAGTATAAGCCATTTGGCCATGAAAAATCACAATAGTTTTACATATGAAAAAAAAAATCATGTGGAAGGTAAAAGTCTTTCATTAAAGCTGATAACTTTTCTAATCTTTACATATTAAATACACAAAGACTTAGGAGGCTACTGATGGATCAATATATTTTTAATATGTTTACTTAAAAGTTTATGATTAAAAAAGTCAAAGGCATGGTAATAACTCAACGTATCTAGGCTTGGCAAAATGCCAAGCTCAAATGACATTGGCCTGGCTTCCAAGCCCAACATCCTTTGGTTTAGTTGGGTGCTGAGCCTAAGTATACGTGGGCCTAGCGAGGTGTCATACTCAACCTCCTTAGGGTTAGCTAAATGCTAAGCCCAAATACATATGAGTCTTGCAAGAAGCTAAACCCAACACCTTTAGGTTCAGATATGCGTTAAGCCCAAATGCATATGATTGCCAGTCTCAACATCCTTGGGTTCAACTATATATTAAGCCTAAGTGCATGTGGGTCTAGAAATGTTTCATAGCCAATATACTTAAGTTTAAAGGCATGGTAATAACTCAACGTATCTTCTGCCAAGCTCAAATGACATTGGCCTGGCTTCCAAGCTCAACATCCTTTAGTTTAGTTGGGTGTTGAGCCTAAGTATACGTGGGCCTAGTGAGGTGTCATACTCAACCTCTTTAGGGTTAGCTAAATGCTAAGCCCAAATACATATGAGTCTTGCAAGAAGCTAAATCCAACACCCTTAGGTTCAGATATGCGTTAAGCCCAAATGCATATGATTGTCAGTCTCAACATCCTTGGGTTCAACTATATGTTAAGCCCAAGTGCATGTGGGTCTAGAAATGTTTCATAGCCAATATACTTAGGTTTAACTACGTATTGAGCCCAAGTGCATATGAGTTTATGCAATGTGCCAGACCTAAACATCCTTGGGTTAAACTACGCGTTGAGCCCAAATGCTTGTGGATATGATAAGTTGCAGACCCAAATATTATTGGGTTCAGCTAAGCGCTGAGCTCAAATATATGTTGGTTTAAAAAGGTGTTAAAACCAAACATCATTTAGTTCAGTTACATGCTGAGCCTAAATGCATGTGGGTCTGACAAGGTGCTAGAACCAAACATCCTTGGGGTTAGCTACGCATTAAGCCCAAATGCATGTGGGTTTGGGATGGTGCTAGACCTAACATCCTTGAGTTCAGCTATGCGTTAAGCCCATGTGTGACACGATCAAAGAGTTGATGTCTTATCCCAAGTGCAGGAGTGTCACAATAATAAATAACTCGGCAAGACCTGGGTCGAACCACAGAGAGGTTAATTGTATAAATTATAATTAATAAAACAACAACAATAACAACAATAATAACAACAATAATAGTAACAATAATAGTAATAGTAATAATAATAGTAATAGTAATAGTAATAATAATAATACTCAGTACGTGGCGTTGTTATACCTGAGAATGATCTAAAAGATCGGGTTACAGGTTTTCAGCCTACATACTGAGTTTATGAAAAGATCAAAGAGAAATATTATATAATACAAATATATTTCTGATGCGAATGAATAAGGCAAGACCAATAATGTCAGGATCTTTGATCAAACACAGAGCATACTTAAAGTACATAAAATATAACAAGAATGTAAATAACAACAACAACAACAACAACAACAACAACAACAATAATAATAATAGCAATATTAGTAGTAGTAGTAGTGGTAGTAGTACTAATAATAATAAAGAAGAAGAGGAAGAAATTAATGAGAACTTTGAGATGGAAGATTAATGTAAAGAGTAAACAATGATAAAAACAAATGTCAAGGTTAGAGGATCCACTAATAGTATTAGAGATAAGTAAAGTATAAACTCTTTATAAATTATCAACATAATCATATTAATCATCTTATTTACGTAACACCAT
>Ga0325405_1000651_pt1 | contig 34015 bp, 20 predicted proteins | sample PopdelMetagenome_21_FD_205663 | JGI IMG/M metagenome (GOLD analysis project Ga0325405, IMG submission 205663) | Populus deltoides microbial communities from Bellville, Georgia, United States - Xylem-Control-R2 | ecosystem: Host-associated > Plants > Phyllosphere > Stem > Wood/Secondary xylem... | reverse complement strand
TCTTTAAAAAAAAACATAAGGATATCCATTAAAAAAAACATTAAAAGGATAAAAAAGGAGAACAAAGTTTACCTGAAGAAAACCAAACAAGCAAGAAAGTAAAAATAAAGTATACCAGAAAATCAAAGAAAGAACAAGAGCTAGTGATAACTGTTTGGCAACAATTTTTTTTATTTTCATTTCTAAAATGTGAAAAAAAATTTAGTTTTTTTTTCTTTTAAAGAACTTTGAATCTCAATTTTTTTTACGTGTGGAGTTATTGGGATCCAAACTCATATTACCAGAGCATGGTAAACATGGATTCTTCTTCTTCTTCTTCTTTTATCATTTCATTCTGGTTAATTTGAAATGTTTTCATTTCTCTTCCTCCCTTCTAAAAATTCACCAAGTTTTTCCTCGTGCTTTCTCTCCTTTCCTACTCGACTAGCTTAGTTGCTTAACTCTCTTTGTTTTTATTTAAAAATATAGTTATAGTTATTTTTTAAAATATTTTTTATATCAAAATACATCAAAATAATATTTTTTTATTTTTTAAAAATTATTTTTTAGATCAACACATCAAAATATTTAAGACATATAAAAAAAATAAATTTTTATATAACATAGTTTACACTATATTTCCAAACAGTGCCTTCAACTATTCAAAATATTTATCGTCCGTTCTTCACATTTTTTAAAAAAAAAAACAGTTGACAGTTGAGAGATATTTATCCTTGTTTTTTCGAACTCTTTTAAAAGTTCAATTTATCTATTTCTCGATTTCCAAATTGTTTTAAGGATTTATCCCTTGCTTCTCTACTTTCTGAATTCAATGTCTTTATTTCCCAGGCGGTTCGGAATTTATCTTGTTAAATTGAGTGTATTGTTGTTTTAATCAATTTTTTTCTCTTTTTATATATAAAAAAACTTTTAATATCAACCTATTTGATCGTGCTTGTTCTTAAAAATAAAAAATTATACATGTATCTAATTAAATAAATTAATAATTATTCGTGCAAATAAAAGCTGTTAATTACAAGTAAAGGCTAAACTAAAAAAAATAAGAGATAAATATAAATCAAGACATTTGATCTTGTAACATGAAATGTGTATCCAGCCGTGTTTAGTAATTTTGTTTCTTTTCATAATTTTTTTATTTAATTAAACGATTATTCGTGCCAATAAAATGATATCTATCCAATAACTTTTTTTATTTTATCATTTAAAATATCATGAGGTGATCATCTCATGTTTACATTTAATCAATTAATTTAATATAATTAAAAAATATATCTCTAAAAAACATAAGTTTAAAAATTAGTGACAAATAAAAAGAATTGAGATAACTCGAGTTATTTTTTAAATCAGTGAGAAAAATTATAGAGAGCAAATAAAAATTCAAAGGAGCTCGATCTCTAATTAAATAAATATCTAGTGATGAGATTGAAAAAAAATAAGCTTTAAAGAAAGGAGAGAGAAAAACGAGCAAATCTCTTAAATATCGGTTAATCTCTAAAATTCGTAACTTGTGAAATCCTAAACTTGAATGAATTAAAAAGTTTAATTCATAACTAATTTAACATTGAATGATGAGATTAGAAAAAAAATCAATTTGAAAAAATTATCCGAGTTAAAAAAATAATAATCAAAAGAATGAGGTTAAATATGATAGTAGAAAAAAACTCAAGGGAAATAAAATTATAGAAAAAATCTATTTAAAAAATTCATTTTAAATAAAAAAATAGCAATAAAAAATAATGAAAACAAAATTTAAAAGATGAAAAAAATTAAAAGGGATGAAATTAAAAAAAATTCAAATTTTATAAGTTATTCTAAATAAAACAGGCAATAATAAAAACAACACAAACCAAATCCGAATAAATACAAAATTAAAAGGTTATTTTGAAATTTAAAAAGATATCCGTGAAGATTAAAAGAAAAAAAAATTGTCAATGTCAAATCAAAAAGCTATTTAGCACATGCGTTAACTCATAACAGTCACTAAGACAATTCTAATGTCATGTGCTTGGTCAACAAAAGAATGAGGAGGTTGCCCACGTACTCACATGTCTAATATTATTTATATTTATTAGATTATAAAATTACCCCTAAACTAACCTGAAATTCGCAAGATACCAAAATGCCCTTGAACACAAGCCAAAGAAAAGTACTTCTATGGGTATTTATATTATTTTATCATGCTTAGAAAATTAAAAATACAAAAAACCCCTAAGAATCAAATTAAAAATTTTGAGATTAAAGGTATTGTAGTAATTCGCTATTCATAAAAAATGCAATTCATGTATGCTCTATCAATATTATTGGATCCCTATGAGAAGAAAATATTACCCCCAATAATTAGTTATTTAGTTTTTCTTGAAAATGATAATATATATATATATATATATTGAACTTGCACGACGTTTTTCTTAAGATTTTTAGAGTGTCTTATAATTTTTTATCCTAGTCAACTATAGAAAAATAAAATTAAAATCTTAGCATGGTCATTTTATAACTTTTCCATGAATCTTCACAATTTAAATGAGTTTTTTTTTTTTTCAGGTTTTATTTAACGCATTTTCATAGGTTGCATCCTGATGATGCTACAGAGAGGGGGGGGTTGAAAATGGGCAAAAGAGAGGAGAAAAAAAGAGAGAAAGAAAAGATTAATCGTATTTTTATCTTATCATAGCCCGAGTGGCTGGAACCATCCTCGCCTAACTCGATATGCCAGCCCTGCCCATCTAAAAAAATAAAAACCAGCTACAAAGATTCTGACGAATATTTCCCAAAAATATCAACACCTGTCAGCCAGTCAACTTCTAACGCAGCCCACAACAAATAAAAACTCTCCATAAAAACCAATAGAATTAAGCCATCGTGACAGGGACGATACACCTTCTCCGTCGTCAAGCCCCCCCCAAGTCAGCATCCCTTCAACGCTAATATTTTCTGACAGATTCGAGCTTCAACGTATTTGAAAGATTCTCGAATTTTCAAAGAACAGTTGCAGAGACGGCCATGGGATGCTCCTCAGGTTCAGCCACCGTTACTTGATCGAGAACGAATCATTAACATCTTGAAGTGACCATTCTTTAAAAAATAAGGAGATCTGTGTATGACTTCAAGTTCAAGAGGTACTGTTACGAGGGGAAAGAAAACTGCCGCATGCATGCTTTTCCCTATTAAAAAAAAGAAAGAAATGAAAGAGAAGTTTAAAATTTAAATGCCAAGTCAAGGAGGCTCATGTCCCAGCCATCTCTTGCTCAGCACGTCAACTAATACCAATCACCTCTTGCTATCAATCATGATCCGTAAACTGGGCCAGGTAATGTTGCAAGAAAAAAGATTAGCTTAAAAAAAAATAAAAATTATAACGTATATTTGCATGAAACAATTGTTTATATAGCTTCCATCGCTTAGGTTGCAAACGCTCTGCTCATCCTACTCCTTTGGTTCCGAGAAAGACAAGAAGCTCTTTTATCCCTCTCAGAGAGCTTGTACCCAACTTCATAAGAAATAAAATAAAATTATAGCTTGATCTTCAGAGCTTGGCCTGTAAACCTAAGCAGTTGCAGAGGCGTCCCTTGAGGCTCGAGCTACCTCGAAGACTCAACCTGCAGCCCTTTAAGCAGTTGCAAAGTCAGACTGGTTAAAGTTCCTTTTTTCTTTTCTTTTCTTTTGTGCGAAGATTGACTTAATTATACATGAATGAGACAAAAAGAAAGATTGAGAAAACCTTCTAAGATACTATTCCGTTCAAGGAGGAAAATGTTTACAGAATAAAGGAAAGGATGGTGGGATGGCCAATTAAATAAATCAGGGGATCAAGCAACAGGATCGTTTCCATGTTCTCCTCGGCCTCGTCAAGTAAAACAAAACAAAAAAAATAAGGAATAATTACAAAAAAAACTTAAAAAATTACATCATACATTCTAAATCAAATAAAAATTTCAAAAGAATAAAAAAATAAAATCGTGCATGAGAAATGACATATCTTACTCTCTCTTGTACCAGTTTCTCTCTACCCTATAATCTTAATCTCTCTTCTTTTGATCTAAATCTGAACCAAAAAAACAAAAAACTAATGCTCAAGTTTTTTTCAAAACCCTAAGAAAACCCAAGTGTATGTGCTTGCATTTGGTTGATGGGAGAGACTGTGGAGTGTGTCAAAGGAGATTTGGTTTAGCAGATTGGTTCAAGCCCGGAGCTCAAATCTTCTCAGAGGGTGGCCTTGATTGCCTTGGCAACCCCAGCCTCATTCATGCTCAGAGCATCCTCGCAATATTTCAGGCTCAAGGCTGGAGCTCAAATTGACACTTTTGTTGAGAGTACATAATATCCACTACATTTGCAGCAAGTCTATGTGCTAATAGATACAGTTTGTACTCTAATTAGAACTTCTCTTGTAGCTCGTCTGATGGGAACTGTTCTTGGGGACATCTACCCTTCTATGCCTGGTTGGCTTAAAATCTTAATACTAATTAGATCTTCCTTTGCATGTATTGATAAATTATTATTGTTATTATTAGCAAGAACAAGGGACTGCTTACTTGATGGGGTTAAACAATTTACATGTTTCTAGGAAAAAGAAGCATTTTATAGTTTAAGGAACAGGAATGCATTGGGCATTCGAGGCTGGGAATTCACGCAACTGCAGATATTACAAATAAAAAACATTGCAAAAACGATTCATTTGCCAATGAAACTTCGTATGAAAACGCCTTGGTTTTTTTTTTATAATGAAAAAATACCCAGGCGATGCAATATTTTTAAAGTAGCAAGAAAAATTTAGGATACATCTCTTAATTTGAATAGATTCAATAATTTTGATTAATTTAATAATATGATTAAGTAATATAGTAGAAATCAGAAAATAAAGATTAAATCATAGTTTTTTTTTTTATATATAAAAAAAATGCTTATCTGTTAAAAAAGAAGAAGAAGAAGAAGAAAAATCAGACTATCACATGCAAGGCGCGCGACTGCTTCTGTTGATCTTTCTGTCAATCATATCCACAGAAGCTCCATTACGATGAGCTAACAAATAGTATTGGAGTAATGAAAAGCAACAACTCCATCCACCATATCCAGCCAGCTGAACAATAAGATTTTATGCTAATAATAAACATCAAATAATTGGGAGTGACAGAGGAATTTCGTCTCGGCAAGGTTTTGTTACAAGAATCAAGATATTAAACCAACATTCCTATGGTATTTCATCAATCATACGAGAGGTGATATCCACAGCTCTAACCAATCCCATGATAAATCCTAAATTGTATAGCAGAACCCAAAAATTGATCAAGAGATTTGAACACCCGCCAATCACCACAAAGAAAAAAGGGCACCGATACCTCATTCTTTGGAGTATTAGTCATGGATGAGGATGCGGTTTTTGATATCTGAGAATGTCTTCACATCTGCTCCCCATAACCTGCTTACGCATATAATGCAAGGATTATGATCCAAACCCAAAACATCTTAAATGCTTCTGAAGTATCCATGATGTAATTTTTCTTTTAAATTGGCCCAAATCGACCAGGGCTAGGGAAAGAACGAAATGCATATGCAAGATCGATAAGGGTGGCAATGATGCCATATACCCATTTACCCATCTATATTTATCCGTTAAGGCACTAAAAGATAAATGGATATATGGGTAAGGTCTAGCCCGCCCACATTCATAAAAGTTTTATTGGATTTGGCATGGCACCCACTCAACCCAACTTAAAATCACAGCCTGAATTACAAATGGAGAGAAGCGTGGGAGAGCAGAGCTTTTATACTGTTTTCATTTTAGTCCTTGTCAAAAGTTTATTTTGGTCCATGTGTTTTACAAATAGTCTCAAGTGGGATTTTCTTGGCCGTCATACTTTTAATTGCTAGATTTAGTTCCTGTACTATTTTATCCTACATTTAGGTCCCTGCATCTCAAAAGGTTTACCTTTATTAAATATAGCTAAGCTTGGTCAAACCAGTCAGATTTGGTCAGCCCAGTCATACATGGTTATAATGGAAATCGTAAACACTACTTATCCAATAAGAACAAATTAAAATGGGTTAAAGGGTACAGGTACTCATTTGAAAAATAACCTAGTCAAAATGAATAAATGGGTTGAATATTTCGCAACCCGTTCATACCCTGCCCATACCCGCCCATTTGCCATGTCTAATAAGACCATATAGTGCACTTACCAGCAATCAATCCCAATGGCATTGGCCCCCTGCTTATCTGCCTTTAGATCGTCCCCAACATGCACTGCCTTGCCTGCCTCTACACTTGCTTCAACTACAAAATGCCAAATACTTAGAAATGATGATTATTTCCCATCGTTTTCTTGTGTAAGGAGCAGACTAGTGGTTTCAGGACTCTACCATAGAAATTTTAAGGCGCATCCCACAACCACAAATAGACCAAATGGTCTTATATGACATACCTAAAGCAGCTTCAAATATCTTGGGATCTGGTTTTTCATATCCAACCTCTGAAGATATGATTAGAGAATCAAACCTGTGAAAAAAAAAAAACAGCACATGTTTTAAATATAAGGATGTTCAATTCTTGATAACCCCAGCCATCTCATTCCAGCTATCACACTCCAGCCATTTCCTATATGCTACCACAATTATTCACTCACAAATGGCAACAGCAACAAAATGAGTTTCTAAAAGTTTCTTTTCCTCTAGATTAGACTAATTCACAGCAAGTGCCAAAGCCTCAAGGACAGAGGGCTCAACATTGACTGCACAAGGGAAAGGATAAAAGAAATCAGATTACAAAGTATTCTAGAAAAAGGCAGGGAGTGCCATCAATGTTCTATTTACAAATGCAGGTCAGGTTGAGATGGAATTCTTTCGGGCCTTGTAAAGAGTATCAAGTCTGCCATCATTGTTGAATACCTTATTCATGAACAGAGCTACTCAACTGTAAGAATACAGAAAAAAGAAAGAGGAAAAACAAATGCTTACAGTTCAATAACATTTAGGTCCTTCAATAGCTTCCTTAACCGGGTGTCGAAATTGGACACGACGACCACCTTAACTGCAACATTACTCACTGAGTTAGGAGTGGCAATTCATTGTCAAAATCTGGTGGTTAATATTGTTTGTGGTGCTAGACAAAGGATAATAGTTAATTAATATAACCTCCAGCATCTTTGAGAAGGCACAGTGCTTCATAAGCTCCATCTGGAAGATACCAGGCTTCGCCATTTGCATAGTACTGAATAAAGAATCCAATGGGAGTTCAGATGAAAGCCTCTAAAATATCGACCAGATTAAATCATGACCTCCCCTATACAGTTTTCCGTTAAAAACAATTATTTGCACACTTTTGCTTTGGGTTTTATTAATGCCTAACAGCGGAGACCATGTTGTTTTTCAACGCACTAAAATCAAGAGAACTGAAGTTCCAGCACTAAACTTTTTGTTGACCAAAAGTTCAAGGATGTTCACTATGTTTTAGCCAAAATTATTTGCATTTCCATGGGTGACGGGAAGATAAGAGACGCATGTGCACTTTCTTATAATCTGTTTTAACATTATGATAACTTTAGGCTGCTGTCATGAAATGTTACCTTATAGACTTCTTCAAAATAATCATTGTTGGTGGAACCAGTGGCTTCAGAAACAACAAGTTTCCAAAATGGCCGCCCATCCCCCTGTCAAGACACAAGCAGAGATGTTATAATGGGCTTCAGTCAAAGCTTCCAATGTATCAAATAAATTGAAACTACTTTTAAGACAAGTAACAGATGACCAACAAAGAAAAGGGAGTGCAGGATATCTAATCAATGTGTTCAAGAAATTTGATGTGGTCTATCAAAATGAAAAAACTTACTGAGAAATGATAACAGTCATAGTAATAAATTGTAGGTTTCAGATAGTAAAATGCATGTTTTTCACTTCACACGGACCTCCATGGTGGGAACATAAATCACCAGTTTTAAGTTAGAATATTCTCTATTTACCACTGAATATGAAAAGATTGGAAAAGTATATTTATTTGAAAATTTTAGTTGCCAACAAAATCAGAAGTTAGGGAGCCTTTGGATAGCTATTTTAACTTTTTTAAAAACTTCAATAACATGTCAGCATTGGAGTGTTTATGAAACCAATGCATGCCAAATAAAAATGCAGCAGAATCTGCCTTCATCTACATCTCGCTTTAATGAGTAAAACAGTCCAGCAGAAAAAAAGAATGATTGTGCATGAAGGAAGCATAAGGTGTGAATAGTCACTGATAATTCTCAGCATGAATCTAGAGTACCGTATCTTTTTGCGGTTCATATTCAATATAATATATGTCGCGTTTATTTGTTCAGAAAACATGTTTTATAGGAAACATAAAGCAGTCACAAACAACTTATTCAGGAACTAAATTAAGACACGGGAATTGCTAACTAAATGATAGCACAAAAAAAGAGTCGGAGATGCTATATGGTAAGGCCCAAAAGGAACATATTTAAAACACCAGGCAAAAACATCAAGAAGAGAGCAACAATGCTCCGAGTGAACTAAAGCAAATCGATGCAGGTTTTCTATCATTGATAATAGAGAAGCAATGAACGACACACCCATTACAGAAAAGAAAAATGACCTGGTAACGGAGTTTTTCAGGCCATGGAGCAGCGAAAGCTCTTTTAAATCCTTGCTTTATATCAGCAGAACTTGCAGTCAGACCTGTAACCATGATAAGAGTCAGGTTGGAAAATAACTTGCAAGGAGAGCAGAGAAAAGAGTGGAGATCAAATTTTTATGACCAAGTACAAGATAGTATTAGATAATACATAATCAGCCAAAAGCAGGGAAGCTAGCAATCCTTGAAGAAGAGATCAAGACCTCGTGTATGGCATTTATTTCACTCATACCAAGTGTTCCTATTTCCTAACCCTGTATAAATCCATTTCAAATCCACTACTTAAGTATCAAACTATTGAGTGTGTTAAGCCTATTTGTCTTTACGGCCAAGCATTGCTTTTCAAAAAAAAATTGATTTTTTTTTGTTTTAAATTAATTTTTAATTTTTCTAGTGTTTTTTTTATCATTTTAATGTGATGTTAAAATAAATTTTAAAAAATAAAAAATATTATTTCGATGAAGACTACCGCAATTACAAACACTACCAATCACTTTACTCTCATCCAGAAATAACATATTATCCCCAACGTAAAATAATAGGAGTAATAGCATAAAAAGAAAGGGAAAAAAACCATATTTTCTTCCAATGGAAGCGTAAATTTCTTCAACAGGCCGTGTCAATTGCAAAAGGGTTCCACCAGCATCCAACAATAACGCATCATATGTTTTTTTAACAGACTCTGTCGCTCCTGTAATGTGAAGAAACAAAGTGAACGAATCTGATCGGGTTATTGAAATAGTGTACCCATTTATATATGTGTGGTAATAAATAAATAAAACACGAGAAGAAAGGAAGAGTGATCAGACCAGCAGAGTGGATGGGCATGGAAGAAGAGCTTGATAGCTTCAATTTGAGAGGTTTCAGAGCTTTAAACAATGCGTTCCCATGAGAGCATTTCGCGAAGCAAGCTTCCATTTGGCCACACAGCTAATTTTGGACGATAACAACAAGGAGTAGCGGGCTTTGCCTTTTCGATATTCATTCATTCATAAATAATGCATTTTCCACACTCTCCGGTCCCTTTTTATTTATTAATTTCCTTTCTTTCCAAAATGATTTCCTATCATCTTCTATAACTGCTAGTCACTTCGCTTATGCCCTCTCTCTCTTCTAACCTTCCTTCACATTCTAACATTTTAGGCATAATTACCAAAATCTCCTTCTAAAAAGATTTTTCTATAAAAAAAAAATCCGTCAAAATACTTTTGTACCGATAAAACCCCCAGACAAGATTTTTATTTAAAAAAAATTAAAAATCTCAATATTTAATTTTCACTTGACACCACTAACCCGTTTGAGTTTTTCGTACGAAAAGATTCCTTTGAAGTTTCATAAAACAAAAATATATTTGAAATAAGTTTTTTTTTTATTTTTTTTCAAATTTTTTCTTTGTATTTTGCATATAAAACTAATAAAATAACTTAAACACTCTCCCTTATATTTAAAAATTATAGTAGAAAATATTATAATAACAATTCAAAATGTTTTTATTTAAAAATATATTAAAATAAAAAAATTTTAATTTTAAAAAATTATTTTTAACATAACATATTAAAACAATTCAAAAATATAAAAAAAATTATTTTAAAAACTAAATTCAAATTTTAAAGAAATACAATTTACTACCTTAGTGTTTAGAAACGGCTAAATTATGCAAGTGGTGGCGGTGAGTGAAGAAGAGTGGAAAATTGTTTGGCACCATGGCTTTCAAGGGATTTTCCGAACCTTCATTCATATCCATTTTTGTGAATGGATATTAACAAAAATTCATTCCGTCTCTCTGCTTGTGCATGTGTGGAAGAGATTAATCTTCCCAGATTAGCATGCATAATGATTACACTTCTAAGAACAGCTAAAGTGATGCATAGAAGAAAAATATCAAAATTTTGACCAGCATTCTCTCAAACAGTCAAAGAACAAAACATTCTCTCTTCTAATAAAAATAGCCATCCAGCCTACTGTGCTACAGGAAAGGATTGAGGGTATAAATGGGGAAACAAAAAAGAAAAAGACTGTTTAGCACTTGCAGCATTCTTCACCATCACTGTTCAAAGGAGAACACCTAACAAATAATCGTGGAAAAGCAATGCCTTCTCCCTCCTGGTAAGTCTGGAATACCAACACCAGTAAGCCAAAGTCGTTTAAACCACAGGAATTGAGTAAAATAGCAAAAAAAGACCCCAAAAATTCTGACTCATTGATCTAATCAATGGTTATCAGCTTCGCCGATGCCATTGTAGTAATTCCTCTCCCTCTTTTCCCCCTTCTGCAGTTGAGGTTGAAACTCAAAGCTAACAATTATTTGCGGGATGAAGTGCAACGTGACCCGATTTCACTGACATCTCGGAATCCCTTTACCATATCATATAGCTGACTATCAAAGACCATTAGACCATTTGGTAAGGAGAGATTAGCATCACCTCTTTGTCAAGATTACTTGGCCAAATACATCAGACATCCAAAGTCATTACCATCAGCTACAGTGCAAAACATAACAAATCTGTCATAACTCACAAGGCAGCTGACATCTCTTAGATTCTTGAAAGAGCTGGAAGAAATCACATAGAAACCTTTTTTCTCTTTAGTGGATGTCCCTGCACAGTCGATAAAAAAACCCATCAAATGACTTGCTCAGATTCTGTAAATTATCATGGACCTATCAAGTAGTTTTATGTCAAAGCTTCATTCCCATTGAGATGCATACACCCTGTCATCCACCATGACACATTGCAAGTGCATACACTGCCATACACCTTGATAAGTTGTAGCAAATAATCATGCAATCAGAAGTTCGATATGAACTAAAGATTCTTAACAGCAATCTTAAAGACTACTGTATATTTTACATTATTTACACAACAGCCAAAAATCTCCATGGAAAGTAGTTTGTAATAGTTATTGATGAGTGTAAACTCAATGCCATTCAAGTTTAATTAGGAGAGTCACAGACCAGTGATTTCAGCTTGTTACAGTTACACAATTCAACTATAACTCACATGCAAGTCATGTTGACATCAATTTTGCCCTGTAATTAAGAAATCAAATCAACAACCAATTAATGAAAAAAATTGCATGACCAAAAACCTATGCCACACTTTCAACAACTGTAATACACATTTTTTCAGTAGGAAATTTTCCAATTTGGATATGCAAGGAAGTTTACATGACGGTTGCACCTGGCCAAAAAATTAAATTTACAGTTGGAACTGTAATTGCACACAAATTCTTAGGAATGACAGTTGGGGGGTTAGACACAGCCTCTATACCCCAAGCCAACAAGAAAAAGAAAAGGAAAAGCATTGTTTAGACAACAACCAGACCCAATAGACAGTTTGATTGGAAACTCAAAGAATTTACCTAACAAAATATGTCATCAAATGTAATGACATTCGTGTGAGGATTTTAGAGTTACCTGATGTATTAATTGACACTATGAACCAGACTCAATTAATCACATTGCAGCAAGTGACAGGTGTTGTCACAATGCATGCAATCCAAATATCAGGATCCACCACTGGACCAATACAAAAGATTAAAAATTAACAAAAAATCCATGGAATCTCTCTTTTGCTATTATTGAATGGGTTTCTTAGTCATTTAGTCCTATTATAAAAATATCAGTTCAAATTCATATAAAAAATTGCCCATAACTAGCCAGTGATCTGATAACCAATAGAAACAGCATGCCACGCCACAATCCCAGTCTAAGGATGATACTAGGGATTCTGCCAGTGAAAGCAGAGTCCAACTGATCCTGAAGAAAGACAGAGAGAGAAGAAGAGGAGAGGGAGTAGAGTAGTATATCCTTTATCTTACCAGCCAAGCCATAACTGCCAAAACAAATCTCAATTCATCAAGGAACGGGCGGAAGTGATGGGAGCGTGCGATGCCTGAATAGCTTTGCTAGTGCTCGGCGTTCACAATCCTGCATCGAATCAACAAAAGGTGATTAACTCATGCTAATTGTTTATAATTCTTTTCCATTGATAACCTCAAACAAAAGGAACATGAGAAATAGACTGCCAACAAGAGATAAAGAATTCTATTGGTGACAATTGTTTAGATAGCCAAAACATGTCAAAATACAATGATTTCACTAGTAGATTTCTCAGACAACAACAATAAAGGGAGCACGGCATGCATTCTCATTAAACTTGCTTCAGGACACATCCTCAGCGAATAAAGAATAACAACTTTGCTGGGAGATACTGTGCCCCTGTAAATTGCTACAGTAAGATGAGAGACTTTTATGCCCGGATAAATTGACAAGCTAAGATAAGGGAGTGGCTGCTCAGAGTTCCAATGAATGCACAGTTACCACTTGCATGCTGCATGCTTTAACTTGTAATATAATCAGTCACACATACTAGTAGATTTGTTAGCAATATATAATCACCTTGAACATATTTAGGTAGAATGGTTTATTGGGATTCAATCTTCTGAGTTTCAAGTAGGTATATGCAAAGCTCAGTTGATCACGAGAAGTAAATCGATCAACTTCATTGAACCAGAGGCATGAAAATAAATTTGACATTGGTGTATGGGCCCGAACAATAAATGAACCTTCAGGCACATCTGCAAAGCATACAAACCAAACAGCTGGATTGAATTGCAGAAAAGAAAAGAAAAGAAAAGAAAGGAGTGGATTGAAGAGGTTGTAAAATAAAGGGAAACCCAATCTTGCAGACCAAAACAGACACCAACATACGTACAACTTGGTAGAGGAGTATTCGGATCTGAAGGGTCAAATTTGCTGAGGCCATCGGACTTGTAAAAATTGAACTGTTCATCAATGGCCGTTTCATTGTACTTATTTAGGCGCTTATTTTGGAGTACCTCCTCCCAAACACAGTGACGAGCATAATGATTTGAAATGGCGTATTCTGATCTTGTTCGCCACAAAAAGTATTCAATTATCAGCAATGGATCAGCATTAAGTCGCATCTTACTGTCAAGCCAAATTGAGTATCTGGAAAGGGAGTATGTGAATGAATAAATAAAAAACTACATCATGGATCTTTAGATTGCAACAACAAGGTAAAGCCTACAGCTGCAAACCAGATAATTAAATCATGGTGTGATAAATACCTCGAAGAAGGGAAGATGCGATGTGATAAAAATTTTGGCACCTTGCCGGTTCTCCGCATGTCCTTGTATGGCAAGTTCCTGACAACAACTACTCTCCATAGACCAACAAATCCTCTATTATCTAGGACATGTCCATCTGAGGCCAACTTGGACAGTGTTTGCTCATCCACAAACATGACAAAACAAACATTTTTCTTCGAAAAATCACTGATCTGAAACAAACAAAAGCGGAAATCATGATCGAAATCAACATCCAAAGGGGGCTTCGTACACACTACAGTAATTCACATTATGTCACTTTTATCAAACATTTTACTGCCACTTTTATGTGATATTATAGCTATTATTGTTATTTTTCTTTCAATACATTTACATTGAAAGAAGCAGTTATGTTGTCTGCCTGGGATTCAATTAAAATAAAAGGGACGAAAAGACATCTACTGATAAGAAAACACACTAGAATTATACACCAATAGGCAACTAAATTTGCTAGCTGGAAAACGTTCCATTTTCTAGCATCACAGTGTCAGCAGATAACACAAGATTTCATATGTTACATATCAAATAGACAAGCTCACATCAACTTATAAATAATTCCCAAAAAGTTCACACATCAGAGGGGGAAAGGAAAAGCAAATAAGCAAACCTGGAGTTGGATGATTCTTCTGTTTTGTATTTTGCTAAAGAATACCTCACTTCTATTACCTTTCTAACTCTCTTTAAGCTAGTAGAATGTCTTCCAGTACAATGTTATCTTAGCAAAATTGCCATTGACTCTATACCATAACTTCTGTTTCCAATTCACTTTTGATAGAATAATAAATATAATTAAATGAGAATTATGATTAATTTGATCAGGAATAACAAATGATGTATAGGTGTAAAAGCGAAATCCAGCTATCATAAGAATGAATTTATTTGAACCAAAGCTGTTAAACATTGTATGTAATGAACAAAGAAATTTAATAAGTAATTTACTCTTTTGCTCGTAGGCCTCCTTAGAAAGTCAGAACTCCCGAAAATGCAAGAAGATACTGCAACCCGACAGGTGCTCATGTATGCCATGTCCTTCTCATCAAAATCAAATCCAGTGCTTGGAAATCCAGGAGGTCCTTTAACAAAACCACAATGAAGAGTTTGATCATGAGCATAGAAAGACTTCTCCCTTTCCTCAAGTTTCTGATGTCCTCCAAATCTAGATTCAAATGAATTGACCACCAAGGGTTTCTCTTCCATAGCCACATACTGGAGCGAAAATTGGGTAAAATTTCCCAAGTCCTTAGGTTCAATAAGATAATCAACTGTTTCCGTAAACCCAATTTCACAAGGAAAATCTGAAAGATCAAATTGACGGGGGTGGAGGAGCATAGGGTCAAAGAGAAGAAATTACTCGCAAAAGATGCCCAAACTCAAAAAAACTATATTATTCAGTCATGGGTAACACAAACTATAATATTATTTGTGGCATTTGCATTAACACAATATCAAAGATAAAGTCAAGAGTTCTCAGCCATGCATTCTACATTATATCAGTGCTCCCTAGGGTAGCTGAATTCTTCAAGCCTCTACCTCTAGTCTGAAAAAAATTTCTTCTAAACCCTTTTATGTTTGTTATCCTCCCGAGTCCAAAAAATCAGAGAAGATAACTTGGATCAGTATAGCAATTCAATTATAAGTATCTGGTGGTTTGCAGAGCAAATGCATAATTTTGCCTCGAATTGAATCACAACTAATTATGAATCCCGGAGCACAAAAAAGAAAATCAAAATGACAAAAAGCACGATCTGGGATTTCTTTTGAGGACATTATTGTACAGGAGAATAGGGTATCTCTTGGGATTTAACAAAACAAAGGCCTTAGATGCATTAAAGAGTTGAAATTCATCTTTAAATCTAAGAACATACTTATAAAATTTAAATGTTCTTAACATAAAAAGATCAAAATAATGAGCGATCAAAAAGAGCATTTCCCTTACGCTGTATACGTTTCTTGCTTCCTGGTGCTTTTATTACAACACCACCAAATCCAGAGTGTTGTAGTTGTTGCTGCTCTACTTCCTTGTTATTTTTTTTCACATTACCGGTGATAGGTAGTTGGTGTGAAGATGAGATGCCACTTTCCATGCCACCACCTACAAACCCAGCCAGCCCAGGAAGGAAAGGAAGGATTTAAATGAATAATTATGGAGTCATGGCATTGTTATTATTACAGGGAAGGGAAAGGAGCTTACCACGACCAACAAGTGTAATGAATTTGAGGCCAAACAGTGCAAAAGACAATAAGCAGAGTAGCGCAAGCAGCGAGAGCCACAACCTGAAACTGAGCGCTACTCTCAAAATCCGACCCAACCTCCTTCCTCGGCGAGGACCCACCGCAGGTAACAATTTATGAACACCCATTTAGTTTGGTTTGGTTTGGTTTCTGGATGGAGGAATGGACTGGATAATATTAATTATAATAGCATCATGATCTATGCGACGCCCAAAAAAATTCAAGATCAAATCGCAACATGCATGCAAGCAAGGGTAGCAAATAATGGAGGATGATTTATTACCATTACCTCTTCCAAGATCTCTCACTCACCAAGCCATTAAACAAGTAGCCATTGTTGTTTCTTTCTCTTTCTTTTTTCTATGCTGTTGTTTCTTCTCCTCTTTCCATTCTGTGTGCATCAAATTGTTATGCAAGATCATGACATGTAGGATAGAGGCGTTTTATTTTACTCCATGTGAACAGAAGAATAATTCGTTCAATAACTACAATTCAGTCCCCAATATACAAGTATGTTCACAAGTCAATCCTCTATGTTTAAAATCTTGCAGGATTTCCCTCGAGTTTTCAGGATTTCACTAGTTTCACGCGTCTATCCCTGTCTGGCCCTCCGTCTCCTTACCGTAGCGGAAATGAGTCTCGAGTGCAAGCACGTGCATCATTAACTGCGCTTTTTAGTTCTTTTGGAGACGAGTTACGAGGGCGCTTGGAGTGTGACAATTGTTTTTATTTAAAAATATATTATAATAATATATATTTTTTTAATTTTTAATTTTTAATTATTTTTAATACCAGATATTAAAAAAATATAAAAACATTTTATTTTAATAAAAAATAAATAAAAAAAACCTTACATGCATATAATCAAGAGTCATCATCATTTGAATAAAAAAATTAAAAATTAACAATATATCTTTATTATACTATATGAATTTGATTAAATTAATCCCTTGTATTTACAAAAGATTTTGGCCAAGTCAACCTTTATATTTTCGATTTTGGATTTTAAAAAAATATATTTATGTCCATGAATGTTGTTAGGCAAACCAAAATTCATCAATCGACCCTTTTGACAATCTCATGTGCCACATGTCACTCATCCTTGGAAGAATTATTAAGGTTAAAGTTTTTAGACACGTGTCGTCGTCATCTTGTGTAGTTACTTTTTTTTTCTCGTGTTTTTGCAACCCTGCAAATCCTAGAATTGTTGGAAGTCGACACCAAGTGATTCTCCAATTCTCTCCATCTTCTGTAGGCTCAACAATAGGCTCTTCTCTTCTAGGCATGAACAAAAAGCTGAACATGATCAGACAAAAAAAGATCCCCAATTCTGTCTCGTCTAGCCCCAGTACTCTCAATATATTCTCAATGTGCGACTCCTTTCTATTTATCTGGTTCCTCTGTTCAAGAAAATCAAGGGTTCTTCCATCCAATTTATAATTTGTGTTTGACAACATGCCGTGAGTAGACACATGCCTGGTCACAGGTCAAGAATTAACAGTGGATTGGACAAAAAATAGATCTGGGGACGACATTCAGAAACTTTCTTTAAGTTGAGGGACCAGCTTAGCTTTTTTAAAATGCTACGTTTGATGAATTTCAAGCAGGGTGATAGAACAATGCATTCTAAACAGTAATGGCTGAAAATCAGAAGATGGAACTTCTGCAGTCATAATTGGGGATCTGGGAGGGGCCATTGTTTGTGGTAATTTGGCAGACAGAAAAAAAGAGGCCATAAACATTGATGTCCAAAACCTTACAGTCACAGATTTGCATGCGTCTATAAATTACCACCAGAATACATCATGGGCTATATTAATAGCTAGTAAAACACTATATCGTGTAAACCCCCCTCCCTATGTTCTATGATACTCCGCAATGAATAAAAAAGGAAGAAGAAGAAGAAGAAGCATGCTTTAAACGGATCAATAAATGCCATGTCTTGAACAACAAAGCATTGCCAGCGAAAGATGAGAAGATTTCACCAGTACCTCCCATTCACCATTCACTGCGTGGACGTGGAGTTTCCACCTGCAACCCAATACTGCTTGACAGCAACTAATATCTTCTCAGGAACTAAGGGACCATCTTCATGGTCCACCATTTTTGTATGCCACCTCATTTGTCCTACCATCTTCCTCACCTTAATTAGAACATCGACTTCATCACGGAATATAACTGCACCTTCTGGTCGCAAAATCCGATCCATCTCCAGAAGAATGTCCTCCATGTTACACCTGCAATCATTTAATTGAGAAATCTAGTTTTGTATAGCCTTATAGATTTAATATAAGAATCAGATGATCAAAGAATACTGAACTAAAACTAAACGATTCTACCATAGGCAATGGAAATGGGTTGATTAAAGATAAAGAAAACTTGTCTCGGATAATTAAGCCATGTCCAACGTAGAAGAGATGAAAATGAAAAGAAAATTTCATTTTCGCAGGAACAAAAAAGATGCAAGAAAACAAAAGCTGGCAGAGATGAAAAAATAGAGAGACAAAAATCCAAGAAAAAACAACTCCAACAAGCGTGAGACTAAAGTTTAGTGAGTTGGTCGGTCCTGCCACAAGTGCTTATAGGCAAATAACATGTGTGGCAACTATTAATCAGAAACTCAATCTAGGAGTACTGCAAAGTCCTCAACATCTAGTAGGCTGATTCAAAGTCACCATGATTTAGTTCTCAATGCATCTCATTTCAAATGCTGGACACAAGATGTCAGCATTCTCCCAGACTAAATATAGTGCAAAGCCCACTACGCCTCTATTCAGGTAAAAAGCCAACTGGGGGCTAATTTGTTTACTTAATTCCATCATTTGTTATTAATTTGTTTATTTGCTCAAAGCTTAACTGATGGAAAACTGTTTACCTAGTTTAGATAGCTAGTATTTTTGCCTAGTTATTTTTGCTTTAGAGAGATTATTAGGTATTCCCAATGTAGTGGAACCATGGGAAGCAATACACGGAGAGTGCCTAATAATTTCTCATTTTATTGTTGTTTAGGAAATTATTGGAGTTTCCTACTTTATTGGTTGCCTATTTTGTATAGGATTCTACTAGGATTTGGTGCCTATTTAAGTGCACCTAGACATTATTCTGGGGCATTGCTGTTTGCAGAAAGTCATTGTTCTACAAAGTGTTTTTCTAGGTTTCCCATTTTCATTGTGGATTCAAGGAATCCCTAGTGAGTCTCTGGAGTTTATTTACATTTTCCATCTGAACTTTTACTTTCCTGCATCATCAACTTCACCCTTAAAACCCGACCTTAACCTATAAACTATTCCCCAAGCTTTAACTCTGCAATCCTTAGTGAATTAGGTGCTGAATTTTAAGAATGTACTGTGCAGTGTAAAAACAATTGCTGAATTGTGTAAAATTTTCATAAAAGTTGTGGAGGTCACACAGAACCTGGAAAACAAAAAAAAAAAAAGATGCCTTTCAATTCATCCAAAGGCACCCTAGAATGCACTTTAACTACTGAGGTTCAGTTTATATTAAGACGTGTTCTTTAGTTCAATTAAAATGTTATGTTGGCCGAATGTATATTTCAAAATTTAATTGCTAATTATTATATATTTAATAACAAATGCTGAATTGACGTTAGAGCTTGTGCAAGGATTGCGAAAATAATGATGCCAATACACAACAAGGTTATCATGCAATTCATTCGGTGGCTGATCAATAAAGGACATATCAATCTAGTTCAATATAGTATACCACCAAGCCTTATTGCAATGTATGATCTCATGCCAAAATTGTCTCATTGTTGATCATCATGGCATAAGAGCCCTGATCCACCCTTTACAGGAGACAGATTTGCTCTCAAACTAAATATATCATTTAAGTAGTTATGGATTAATTGATATCTGCAGATTGTTTTGGTTGAAAATTTATCTATTGTATTTGAAAAGAACACAAGGAAAAGGTGTCAAGGACTCAGAACCTGGGTTTCAAACATGTAACAAGGCTATCAACCACCAGGCCATCTCACATTTCCTTGTTAATGGAGTTGGTTCAGTGCACTTCACTAACAGAAGGAAAGACCACAAAAGAGATAACTAGGTATGCACAATGCATCATAACTTCTATTTTCTACGTGTACATGATATTGACAAATACACCAACGAAATAATTTAAGAAAACTTAAAAATGAATACTCCAGAACATCTCATCTGTACTTATACCCCAATTACACAAACAGAAAGAAGCTACTTGCACTTGAGCACTTACTACAAACAGAAAACAGCATTATGCATAAATATAAGCATGCAATAGCACAGTGAGGAGCAAAAAATACCATCAGAAGAGCTTATATGACAGAAAGAAAATGGTGCAGATTTAAGTGAGAGAGAGAGAGAGAGAGTATTTGTCAGTGTAACACAAAGAACTAAAGTATTACTTACCTGTCTTTGTATAAACTGAATACTCCACTGGCATGAATAAGGTCATAGGTCCTTGGGTATGTGGAGAAAGCTTCACACCTGTAATAGACAGACATTGTAAATAAATAACACTTCATCATCATACCTCAATGCTGGAAAAGACCCACATTATGTTAGCGGAAACTAGATTTTGTTGGAACTGCATGTTAGAGGGTACTTCACAAGCTACTTATTAGGCACAAGGCATCTAAGGATTTATATAATCACATCAAACTTCTCCTACATTGCAACGTAACAATGGTAAACATTATGGTGCTTCGAAAAAAAAAATCAGAAAAACGTCATAAAAGACACAAAAAAGCTAAAGTATCCAAAAGAGGAATGCAAAAATTCAAAATTTTACCAGTCATGATAGATTCCAATCAATCCTCTCTCATATATCACACCCAGTGTACTTTTCTCAGCTATAGTTGGCACCACATTCATAACCCACAGTTTCGGAGACTCAAGGGCGGCAGCAAATCCTCCCATCCCAGCATTCATATCCATAATGTTGCGATATCGTCCAGAGTCGAGAAGCTTATTGATTTTCTTATAAGCATTTACATGCTTTTTCCATTCCTTATTGTACACCTGGTATGTCTTAGCAGAAACTCCAGGAACGGACCCACTAGCAACTCTAGGAGGGACAGCATAAAGCCTCTCTGGAAACACCTTCAATTGCCCACCAGCCACTTCATCTGAGCTACCACTATCAGGATATGGAGTAATGCATGCCTCCATTTGCTTGTACCTAGAAATCATAAAAATTGGGAATAAATCTAAAGCACAAAAGAGAAAATAGTGATAGGGTCAATGATGATGGAGCACAAGGAATATCATCACATATGAGTGAGAGTGTGCATGTTGCATCGTTTGGCCAATACAGTGAATTGAATTTTTTGGCCAATACACTGAGGTGAAATTTTAAGGCAGCCATACCACGCATCATCTGTGTCTGTGGATTTGCAAAGGGTAGCTCTAGAATCATCTTGTCTACCACGACAGGAATCAGCATTTAATCTCTTTTGCCAAATGGCCATTTCACCATTTTCATACTTCTTATCCCAGCAAAGAAGCTTGGCGGTCTCTTCAATCTTTCTCTGTTCCTCCTGAAGTTCATCCTTGGGACGCTGCCATGATCTGTAATTATTCTTCCAGTTGATGGGAGGTCCAGAAAGCACCCAGTAACCACCAGGTCTGAGAACTCGATCGACTTCCATCAGGTACATCCCGTCTGCGAAAAAGAAAAACCCATCACCTTATATAGTGCTCTCATAATTAAAGGCAATAAACAAACACTTGATAGGATAAAGGAACAAAAGTAAAGAAAGGCAATTCCTTGATATGAAGTGGCTCTCACCATTAGCTCCCCATGGAATCAAGCAACGAGAGCAGTGAGCCATATCAAAGGCTCTGGATGGATATGGCAGCTTCACAGTACCAAAAACACCAATAACAGCAGGTACACCTCTTTCAAGTGCAAATTGGACCTGTGCTTCATGTGAATCTCTCGGAGCAAATGACATGGCAATGACATTCCTGCTCCAGAGGTATGCACCTAAACTGGCAACCTAAATATATAAATAAAGAACAATATGAACCGAGTGTAAAAGGATTATCAGCAAATTCACAATTTCTTACAAAAATATAAAGAAGTTTAGCATACCCCACAACCAGTGTCCAATGCAGTCCTGACTGTCCCGTTAGCAATTGGCAACACCGAAGCTAGTTGATCAATATACTTATCTGCTCCTTGTGGAAACTGTGTTCCTCCACCAGGAAACCTAAACACGTTGCCCTCGTATTGGACCCAGTTCTGAATAGCCTTTTCGACAGTCAAGCTCTTATAGGGTGCATTAGCAAAGGGGACATAGTCCCGACTCTTAGGCCAAGGAAATGGGGTGACATAACCTTTAGGAGCAGGTATCAAGCAGTGTAGCTTCTCTTGCTGAGGAGGACAGTGTCTCTCCCGATAAATCATATTTTCCCTCGGAAAAGTCATAGCACGACTCTGATCTTGACAAGGGGTATAATCAGTAAAACGAGAAGGGCAAGGCTGATAGATTTTGGATTTAGATTCAGAATCATCGTCGGGCCCAACGTCACCACCATGATGGGTCTCGAAAGTAAGATTTGGAATGATATTACAGTCTTCTGTACTCTTGATAGTCCTCTCGGCAAGATTGTCAGCCTTGCCAAATCCACTCCTTTGCCATGCACCCAAGATGTAAAAAAAACAGCATAACCCAGCTACAATAAATATTTGCATAGAACTCCTAGTTCTACCATCAGCTGAACTGCTTTTCAACGCCATCCTTGAAAAAAAAATGTAAGGTGACAGATCAGATAAGCTCAAGTCTAAAGATTTTTTTTAAAAAAAAAAGCATGCGTCTGAATCAGAGCAAAACAGAGAAGCTTACGGATCGCATGAAGATGCAGACAAGAGAGGGGGATCTCGATCTCAGTGACCAGTAAATGTTGAACAACAAGATCTCTGAAAGAAATTGAGTAATAATATCACTACCTATTCACTAGTGGTAGTGGTAGGAAGGGAGTACTTGCAGGCCGTAAATACTGTTTTTTTTTAGATCCACGAAACACGTCTCTCTTCTTCAAGCTGTTCTGGTTGTTATAGCATCTTATTAAAAAAAGCCAAAGAGATGGTTCCGTTCCAAAACAGGGATGGTGTCTGTTGGCCCATTTAAGATTTTAAATGAGAGTGCGAGGGGAAGGGGGGCCCACGGGACAATCTTCCTCAGAAAATAAAAACCGGACAGCACAAGCGAGCGTGTCGTTTAATTTGACCTGAACGACTTATTAGTAATGCCCACCCAATCGTTATCTCTCTCCTGGATCTTGTGGGACTTCATGGCCTTTATAGATTTAATAAAGCGTTTTTGGGATTTAATAGTAAGCTGTGTGGACGGGTATTACGAGGTCGTTTTTCACTTGTCTATGTCCACATTGATAAGCTCATTGATAATAGAACTAAAAAATGACTTTAAATACACTAAAAAATCAACATGTATTGTATAATAGAATCATAATCCTGATATGTAAAGAAAAATAACACAAGAAATCCAAAAAAAATTGCAAGACATGATCTTTTTAACCTAGTTCGATGAAATCCTGGTTGAGGATGGACTAGCAAAGCCGGTCTCTTATGAGACCATACCTTAAGAATATCCTGTAAAAAAATAATTTTAATATAATTTATGATCATTGTTATAATTTGAGTGATTTCGCTGCTCCAAGTAAATTATTTATAATATGATTTATTTTTAGATTTAATATTTAATGATAATGTAAATATATTTTTATTATCATTATCAGTCAGCTTGATAATGTTTAATTTAAGATCGAGATTTGATATATTTTAATCAAAATCAAAAAAATATATAAGAAAATACCAACTAAAAAACATTTTAAAAAACACTTCAAATCAACATTTAACATGCGGTGCTGCAACTAATAAGTACGGGAGCTTATTGTTAATGGGTGTTTGAGAGTATAAGAATGAATGTTTTTTAAAGTATTTTTTGTTTAGAAGTATATTAAAATAATATATTTTTTATTATTTTTATAAAAATTATTTTTGATGTTAGTACATTTTAAAAATATAAAAAATAAATTTAAAACAAAATAAAATAAAATATTTAAAAAAAAAAACAGTATTATTACGAGAATTTATCACATTGGTTTTAAGCACCAGGTATGCGCGCAGACAGCTGGCACCAGATTTTAAAAGGTGCTGCAGCTAACAGGAGGGGTTTACATTCGTTCCTTTACGTATTCAATCACAAAACCTCCTCCCCCTGCTATTATTATTACTACCTACCACCGAAATTAATTATTACTGTGTTATATATTCATTCACTGTTTTGATAACAAATTTAAAGTATATTTGATACAGCGCAGGGAATTAAAGGAAAACAGACCACGACGGAGACATGACGGCCCAATACCCTTTATTGAGCTTCTACCACTTGGAGCAGCCATGTTTTCCAAGACGCCTCAGCTCCTGGGCCTCCCTTAGCTTTCATATAAACTTATATATATATATATATATATATATATATATATATATAAAAAAAACAGATAAGATATGTCGAAGGATGCTGTTGCAGGCTCAAGCTTTCATTACCTTCCCCCCCTTCTATCATCTATCCATCTCTGTTTACGCGCAATTCTTTAACTTTAAGAGTGTGTGATGAACCATCGAAAAACAATCAAAAGTAAGCCCAGGAGGCTGCAAAATGTGATCGTTAAAATCACTTGTAATGTCATGATTTGGTTCAGGATCGCAAAATTGACGGAAATTAAGCCCTGTGATATTTCACTGCAGCTGAATTTTTTTTCAGTGTCTTGTGAATCATGAAATCATTGTTGGAATTAAAATAATATTTTTTAATTTTTAATTTCATTATCAAACTTTTTTTTTTACAGTTAAGCCTAAATTAGTATTTAATTGTATTTTTTTTACAAGAGAGCATTGGATTGAAAGAAGAAGAACAATGTGGAAAAAACTGGTAAAATAAATGGCAACTTTTAATTCTATACCAAAGTTTAGAGAGAAATCATTGCTGAATTCCATCATTGATGAGGATTTCAACAACAAAAAATAGTTAAAATCGATGTTAATGAATTCTTTTCATTTAAGGAGTTTTGTGGGTGTTTTTTTTCTTTTTACCTACTTGATGAGATAGATCTAACCGCATAATGTTTTTGGATTCAAGTTGATTTTGGTTTTCTTATCCTTTTTTGGGTAGGTTATAAATACATTTATCAAGGTGTTTAGAGTATTTTTTATGTGTTTTGAGTCAAAAATAAGTTTTATACCCAAAACAACCAACACCTCATTTTTCCAGATATCAAATTCTATACAAAAATAGGTGACACGTTATTTACTGTCACATACAACAGGTTGTTTATTTTCTTATTTTTTTTAAAAAAAAACAATTATCCACCTTGCTCTTAAGGAATTTTTTAAAAAATAAAGCAAGTACCAGAAGTGTGGGTTGGGCTATTTTTTTGGCCTGATGTTCTCGGGCTTTGTTTTTCAAGCTTTGTTGTTTTATACACGGGATAAAACAAATGATAAAAAAAACACTAAACTTTATTGAGTTTATGAACCAAGCTGCTGGTTTAATGGGGTTATTTACAGCTTTCAAGTTATTATTTGTTTTTTTAAAAAAAAAACTTTTTTTATCCCTTGATTTTTTTTAAAAATAATTTAACTCTTTTTATTAATGATCTATTTATTATTTAGCTTAGAATTATAAAAATATAATTTCACTGTTAGTTATCAATAATCTATCATTTCTATGTCAATCACATGTGTCTAACACAATTTTTTTCTTTTAAAAATATATTCAGTATAAAAAGTTTTCACATGCATTATCGTCATGTAATTAAATAAAAAATAATTTTTAGTATAAAAAATTAATTGAATCAAATGACGTGCATAACTTGTATCACGAGCTTACCTAGTCAACCTAGATGTATTTGATTTTTTTTAGTTGAGTGTCATTTGTTTTACCATTTTCATCATCTAATACCATGATACTTGATGATTGAGCTTTTCACTTTATTTTTTTTTTAAGATTATTCTCGTCACTCTTGCATATTAGCCCATGTTTATCCAATATATTTTAATTTTGATATTAATAAAAATATAATTTAATTTCCAGTTAAAATTTATTTTTTAAAAATACATCTGAAAACTGTCTAAATATTTTATTTTTGTTGCGTTTAGAAACTTTTCTGCTCCTACAATGAGTGTGTTTGGTATTACGGTAGCTGTTGTGGTTGTGGTTTTAAAAAAGTTATTTTATAAAAAGTACTTTTAGTTGAGGTTGGTTTGAAAAAATAGATGTTTGGTTAAAACTGTGGTTAGATTGAGGTTAAAGAAAAAGTAGTTTAATGTGTTTGATTAATAATGCTTTTAAAATTGAGGTTATAAAATAATTTTAAAAATATATATTAATATTGATGATTTTTAATTTAAATATTGTGGATTTAACTATTTCTATTATATCATGAAATAAATCATACTTTATATAAAATATTTTTTATTATTCCATTAAACTATTTATAATTCCATTACATACGAAATTCATCCGATAAAAATTACAGTTTCCATAATATTTTTAGTGTGTAATAAAATTAGATAAAATATTATCAGGTATAAAATTGATATTACAGTGTGAGTGAATTTAATTCACCCGATACTAGTTTTTCGAGAAAAAAATATTATTCACATCACAGTACAATGTTTTTTTTAAAAAAAAAACTGTTAAAAAATTTGACACACTAAAAAAAAAACTGTTCATGTAATTGCATTGTTCAGTAAACAGTGCAATTGCATGAACAGTAACGAAAAAGCATGAATTCTCTACTTCCTAAAAATTGAGTTATAGCCGCAAATAAATGATGAGACCCATGTTTTTTCACAGTTAACAATTTATAACCAAACAGATAAATACTGTGTTTTTTAAGAAACGCGAACGTAAGCACGTGGACAAACGGATATTAATAAAAATATAATTTAATTCCCAGTTAAAATTTATTTTTTAAAAATACATCTGAAAACTGTCTAAATATTTTATTTTTGTTGCGTTTAGAAACTTTTCCGCTCCTACAATGTAATAGATCATACTTCTATCACTACGAGTCAAAAGACACGTGATTGTTCACGTGAAGCTGTACTGGCAATCAATTACCGTTTCTTGTTTAATCGGTGCCTTACTTCTATTTTTATTTTATAATAAAATAGTTGTTTTATTATGAAACAATTAAATACCTTATAAACATACAAATACCAAGTATGCCCCAAAATTATCGAGGCAGCGTTAATTTTCCATCCAAATTATTCTTTATATCTAAATTATATTTACATAACTGAAGATATTTTTTAGATTTCTCAAAAAAAAAAACACTGCGTGAGGATATTATTTTTTATCGCATGCTCTCCAAACAGTTACTGCTCTGATAAATACACGTCCTCGATGTTGGATCGAATAATATATTACTAGTTTGCCTTTGCTCCTCCGAACCGGGCTAGGCATGGGCACAGCCTCCAACGGTATAAAAGCATATCCGATAGTATTTAACTGTTATCTGACATCGCATTACCGTTATTCTTTTAATTAAGAGCTCGTGAGATTGATTCTATCTCGGATGTCCCGCTTGTTTATAAGTTAATTTTGCTATCCGGTAGATTTTGAGTTTGACGATTGTCGAGTTGGCGTGCACCGCTGTCACTTTTCACGCTTTGATAAGGATTTTTTTAATAAATAAGTAAATAGCTAGGAAAACTCAGTATTTGCAGAGAATTAGCGGGAAGGAAACATTTTAAAGCAGGTAGGCTTTTATTAAAGAACAATTAGTTAAACTTTATTTTGCCAAGATTTTATTGTTGCTATGAGAAATTGAAAAGAATCCAGAAAACTGGTCCCTGTACCGGAAAACCACCGGGAATTACATGCGAGATAGTTTCATAAAAATAAAAATAAAAATAAAAATAAAAAAGAGTTACAGAAAGGTAGATGAAGATTGTATCTCAGATCAATGTATGCCTTTCTCCCGCTCTCAGGTAATGTTTTGTACTCAACTGTTGTTGTTTTTAAAAATATTTATTATCTAAAAATATATAAAAATAATATATTTTTTAAAAATTCATTCTAATTTTAGCATGTTAAAACTATTTAAAAATATAAAAAATAAATTTAAATAAAATAATTTAAATTTAAAAGAAAAACACGGTTAAACCGTGGATATAAACACCACTTAAACAAGAAACATGAAGCCGGATAACTAATAAAGATCTCGTCTTTCATGTTTTAGAATTAAATATATATTTAATATTGTAACATAAAATGTGTTTTTTTTATTCTCGATATTAAAACATCAGAACCATAAGAAAAATAATAAAAAATATTAATTTAATATATTTAATATTTTTTAAAATAAAATATACTTTTAAAATCACATAAAAACATAATTTATCGCCCTTCCAAACACTAACTAAACGAACAATAACTAGCTGGTCGGCATAAAAAAAAAAAAAGAAAAAAAGAGCAGTGAATGGAGACAGATAAAGGTAGGTCTAAGGAAAAGGTATTCCACCACCTGGGTAGAGAATAAAGGTGACGTTGCAACGTGCAAGAGGGAAATCACGCCCACACTATCCTACAGGATTAAAAAAAAAAAGGGCATTATATGACACTAACAACCGGCAGTACTCTGTTAAAAAAAAAAATTCAGCAGTACCGAGCTTGGAGGTCCCTGTACCGTTCAATTTTTGCCGATATGATCTTCATACTAAAATTTTATTAATATAGCCCTCTTGCACCATCCTCTCGCCTGTTAATATGACACTAATCCATTTTTTTTTAAATTTCTAAAATGAAAAATATTGACAAACAATAAAAAAAATAATTCTGAATTTTCTAGCTGTTAAAAATAAATAAATTAGTTAGAAAAAATTAGGAACGCATGTTTTATAATTATTTTTATTGAAATGTATTTTTAGAGGAGTTAAGCTGTCTAGATTGTTTTGTAATTTCTCATTATTTTTGAATTAAGAAAAAAAAGTATATTCCTAGTTAAGGGTCAAATTATCACCGTTAGAGGAGCAATTGGACATGAGGATCGCGTACAGAAGAAACAGTACAGGGGCTTTATTGAAGATGTTATATGTGAGGGACCATTTAGAACAAATTGAATAGAACAGGGACTGCCAAGCTCTTTTATCCTTAACAACCGCAGGCAAGGTAAAAATGATTTGCCTGCTTCTCTTAGCTTAAAACAGGGTCTCTTAGCAGAGAGAGGAGCGCAGCACCCCACCCCCACCACCAACTGGCAATGGCATAGAGTCAGTGACCTCACTTGCTTTTTCCTTTTTTGCTATACTTTTTTCCTTGTCTCTTTTCACCTTTCCTATCTTCCTTTCTCAATCTCATCAGCTACTTTTCTTTATTTTTCTCTCGTAGTATCTAAAAATACCCCCCACTTTTTGCTTAAAAATCCAGATATGAACTAGGGTTTGTTGCCAATGCAAAGAGCTTGATTCTTCACGTTTCCCTTGAGAATACAAGTAATGGGCGAAATGGGGAAGAATGTGTTGGTTTTGTGTTTTATTTTGCTCTTGTTTTTTGGAGGTGTCACTTCAGCTCCTACTACTACTTCACCAGCAAGTGAGTAAGCTGCTTTTGTTTGATCTGGTTTTTGCTTATCGACTTGAAGATTTTAGCCTAATTTCTTTCTTTTCGTAGAGATTGTTAGTGGGGTTTTCTCAAATGTCGTGCCTGCTTTCATGAAGTGGCTATGGTCTATGAAATCCACCACCAAAACAGGTTTGGATCTCTGATTCTACCGCCACATTTGCTCCTTTTGTTCTGTTCTGTTTTTTTTTTCCCCCTGCTGGTTTTGGGCTCATGGAACTTTCGTTGACAGTGATCTCTGGTCGTCCAATGATGAAGTTTGAGAGCGGGTATACCGTGGAGACAGTGTTTGATGGGAGCAAGCTCGGGATTGAGCCTTACTCCGTGCAGGTGTTGCCCAGTGGAGAGCTTCTGATTCTGGACTCTGTTAACAGTAACATTTACAGGATGTCTTCTTCCCTGTCTCTCTGTAAGTGGGTTTTTTGTAATGATTTGGGATATTGATTGATTGCCCTTGTCTTCATGGATAAGTTTCCCTGTTCCTCTGATGCATTTGTTTTCAGCGTAATGTTTTTTTTTTATATTTTGCCTCTACCAATCATTTCTCATAACCTTTCTTTTCCTATAACTTTGTATTAAACAAAAGACAAAGAAGCTTATAGGCCATTATTCAATAGTCTGCATTTAGAATGCAGATAAGCTGCTTGTTCTATTAGACGCGTATGATGTTTTCTCAGATGTTATTGGAAAAAAAAAAGTTTCAGGAAGAGATGCTTGCACAAACTTATTTCTCTGGAAATAGCCTCGTGAAGTTCAATATAGATACCACTTTCCTCACTGTTCATGTGGTGGATTGCAGCTTACGCGCGCAGCAATTTACAAAGAAATTATTTTTTATATAGTTGCACTTTACACGATGTGGTGTAGTGGATTGCAGCTAACAATATGCTACATCTCCTCTACCTTAAACCAACTGTGCATTTACCGTGCAGACAGCAGACCTAAGCTGGTAGCTGGATCCCATGAAGGATACTCTGGACATGTGGATGGAAAGTTGAGAGAGGCAAAGATGAACCACCCAAAAGGGCTTACTGTAGATGACAGAGGAAACATTTATATTGCAGACACCATGAATATGGCAATCAGGAAGATAAGTGATGCAGGTAGATGCTCAGTATTTTGTTTGGGAGGGGTTTAAAGGCAACCTTAGATTTGTGGGGCTTGAGTACTGTTATCAATATAAGGTTGTTACTAATGTTGGCTGTAGATGCTAGTTGCTGATATGGTTGAAAAATCTTCATGTAGGGGTTACAACAATTGCTGGAGGGAAATGGGGCCGAGGGAGCCATGTTGATGGGGCAAGTGAAGATGCGAAGTTTTCTAATGATTTTGACGTGCTTTACATTGGAAGCAGTTGCTCCCTACTTGTTATAGACAGAGGAAACCAAGCCATCAGAGAGATCCAGCTGCATTTTGATGACTGTGCTTATCAATATGGAAGTGGTTTTCCGCTTGGTAAACTGATCCATCTGAATTTTTATCTTCTATTATTTGTCAACATTTTTTGATGTTTAGGTGATCTTTCTCTTTGCAGGAATTGCAGTGCTGCTAGCAGCTGGCTTCTTCGGTTACATGCTAGCATTGCTGCAACGCAGGGTGGGAATGATTGTTTCTCCTCAGAATGTAAGTGTCACTTTTATTTTTCAACAAATTGTCATTTCTTGAATCCTTACTCCTTAGCACATCTACAAGGATACTTTATGGTGGACAGTTAAACAAATTATTCTCCATGGAGTAGTTCGAACTTGTCTATTTTATTTTTTTTCACTCTTTTGTTTATTTTATTTGTTTAGCTAACTCTGTAATAGTTTTCCCCCCTGTTGATGAATGGATGACTATCAGATAAGCTTTTGCAGAATTATGCTTTATGGCTTTGTCAGGAAGAAATAAATCTATGCAAACGAAATTTAAAAATGAATTTCTTTTAGACAATTCACTTTGAGGTTAGCCAAGCAATCTTGGTTCATTTATTCAGTGCCAAAATGGCAATGTCGTCTCTTGTCTGAAAGTAGTTCGGTCACATTTCTCTGAAGTGCCAAACATAGATCAGTTATCCTGGCAAAGCATTTATCTGCATTTTACCATCTTCTAGTACACAATGGACAGATTGTTTAACCTCCTATTCTGCGCTTCTGGTGGACCAGGTTGCAATGGAAACTAGCACTACAGGAAATCCTTATCAGAAGCCTATCAAATCATTCAGGCCACCTTTAATCCCAACAGAAGATGAACAGGAGAAGCATGAGGAAGGCTTATTCGGATCCCTTGGCAAGCTTTTCATCAACACTTGGGCATCTATTGCAGAAATTTTGGGAGGCATAGTTCCCAGTTTCAGAAAGAAGCCACCAAGCTATCAGTATCAAAACTACCAGCAGCAATCAACTTCTTGGCCTGTGCAAGACAGCTTTGTGATACCAGATGAAGACGAGCCGCCTTCGACTGAAACCAGAACCCCAACGCCTAGGAAAACCTATCCATTCATGTCAAAGGATACAGAAAAGATGCATCAATGGCGGCAAAGTCGTTCTATCTATAGTGGGTGGGATGGAGATATTCAGCAGCAGCAGCAGCAGCAGCAGCATCATCAGCAGCAGCAGCAGCAGCATCATCAGCAGCAGCAGAAACAGCAGTATCATCATCGGTATCAATCCTCTACCCCACATACTTACTATGAGCAAAGCTACGAGAAAACCAATGAGATTGTGTTTGGGGCAGTTCAAGAGCAGGATGTGAAGCATGAAACTACGGTGATATTGCCTGTAAATTATGGAGATCCGATACACAACCGCCACAACATCCGCTCTCGAACCAATTCTCTGCATTAAACAGATGGGTATTGAGTATGTGACAATAAGCAGAGATTTTGGAGGCTTCGGGATAAACTCGATTTCAGGATTTATTCTTAGAGAATGGAGGTTTTTTGGGAGCCGCTTAGTGCTTTTTAGGGTTCACTCGGTCTGGTAAAAATAATATAGTTGCATTACATGGTGCTTTGATAAAAATTGGTCTTAAGAAGTTATGAAGATGCCTTGTTCTCTGATTCTATGTGTATCGAATGCGTGGTTGACAATGATTTGGTGAAGGCCCTTTGGACAGAAATTAATGAGCCAACCTGTTGTTCCATAACAAGAAGGTACAGTTTGATGTCTGATCCTTTTGGGATGAAAATGACTCTCTCACTTTAATTTCTCGTTTTTGACCTTATAACCTTTGTTTTAATTTTTGCTAGCCAATTAGAGTCCAAATTCTCCAACTTCATGTTCATGGGCAAGCATCACCTGCTCTCTTGCTAAAGTAGACGAAGAAGAAGAAACAAGGATTTTGATATTTCTGAACTATATTCTTCGATAATTCTCCAACTTCATGTTCATGGCAAGCATCGTGAAGATATTGATAATCTGCTCTCTAACTTTTATGCTTCGAATGTCAAGTGTTCTTAATTAATTAACTTGGGTATTAAATTTTTTATCTCGGTAACCATCTGTGTACACGCATTGTCCTCCAGCTTGGTCAATTAACACTGTTGATCAACCTCATGGTAAGTTTATAAGGATATGAACCGGCGGTCTAAAATCTCTCAAAATTAAGTGGTCAGTTAAAGCCACTAACATTCAGAGGGATCATTACCACGGAAAATGACTAAATTAAGAAAGTAGAGGTAGAAGTGTGAGCGGCCTGGAACTGGAAGTCACCGTGTAGAATATAGAGGAGGTGCCCCCCTCCGCAGTCTTCAACAATTACACCCTCTCCTCCATGAACATTCTGTGGCTCTCTGTAAAATGACACAACCACACAAGAACTTACGTGAAGTATGACCGATTGACTATGCAACGTTGACAACTCCACAGGTAACCAAGCGTGAATCCGTCCAAAATGGACAATGCGATGAAGATGCTCAAAATAGGTTGCAAAGTGTTGCAGAATAATTGAAACCATTTTCTCTTGACCTGATAGCCAAGACCAGCTACTTAACTTTAAACACTTCCACTTTCCATCTATTACTCGACCTTTCTTGCATAGGAACATGGCAAATCTACATGGAAATGGTACACAAGGAACAAGTCTTGCTTGAACAAGCAGTGGATGAAGAGATTTGGTCCGTATCAGGTTGCCTGCAATAATTCCTTGATATCATATCCTTGTTGCTGAGCAAGAACAACCAGAAGTAGTGTTCGCTTTATTTCTTGACACAGCAACTTAAAAGGGCAAAATTTATCGCTCCAAGCAAACTCTTTATTGGCAGCCCCCAAAGAGTCCAAACTGTAGAAAGCCAAATCTGAGTTCCAATGAAGCTTAAAAGTGACCGTCAGAAGCAAGCTATATACCTGAAGCAAGGAGAGAATGGTGAATACCCCCGAGTTCCAGAAAGCATGGATTGT
>Ga0325405_1000648_pt1 | contig 34100 bp, 22 predicted proteins | sample PopdelMetagenome_21_FD_205663 | JGI IMG/M metagenome (GOLD analysis project Ga0325405, IMG submission 205663) | Populus deltoides microbial communities from Bellville, Georgia, United States - Xylem-Control-R2 | ecosystem: Host-associated > Plants > Phyllosphere > Stem > Wood/Secondary xylem... | reverse complement strand
TGAGATGGTTTTATGGTTACTGGAGGTGGGGATGACAGTGAGAAGCTAGGTGATGAAGGTGATGGTGGCTGAAGGCCACGGTGGAGAGAGAAAGCAGAAAAAATGATTGTTTGCAGAAAAATGGGTACAAAAGGCTGGTTTTCGGCCAACTTTGAGCTCGTTTTTCCCCTCCTCCAGAGCATGAAATTTGCTCCTATTTATAGGGATACAAAGAGGGTAATCTTGTCTTCAATGTGGAAAAATTCTCAGCCCTTGATTCAACTCGAGGAATCCAAGCCGTCGGTTCAAAGTGTGCACCTCGAACTGCCAAATTTGGCAGTCCAAGGCTGCAGACTGTCCGAGGTGGCCACTTTAGGCCAATAAACGGAGCCGTTTCAAAGTTTTTCGACCCGACCGGACCATTCTCGGGGATAGAGGGGTTCCAGGTGGACATGTTGGTGCACGCTTTGTCGGATTTGGGGAACAAACGAGGCCGAAAATGCACCTGGAAGTCTGCCACTCGGGCAGCTTCACGAGGAAGATGATGAACAGTGACCCGTTTTTTTTTTTTTTTTTGCAAAAACTTGGTAAAAATTAAATTTGGTCTTTCAAAATTCCAATCTTTCAATTAAGTCCAAATTAGGCCCCCAAACTTAATTTTTCACCGATTAAGCCCTCAAATTAATTTTGACCCGCTTAAAGTGTAATTAAGTCCTTGCACTTAATTAAATCCTTCAATTGGACCCAAATTAATTCTTAAACATAATTAAAATTTAATTTGGCCCATGATTAAATCAAATTGGCCCATTAAAAATTTAATTATGTCATTGAACTTAATTTTTATGCAAATTTGTCCAATAATCATTTAATTTGACCTTGAATTTGCATTTTTTCTCCGATTTTGGGTACAATGGGGCACCGAAAGGCCTTGAATTTCCTCCGAAAATTGCAGATTGATTTTTGCCTATTTTGCCTATTTTTCTTGATCAGCTTTCTCCACATTGCCAGCTTTTATTTTTTTTTTTGTTTTTATTTTTTAAAAAAGTGAATTTTGAGGAATAACCCAGAATTGGGTTATGACAATGGAGTTCAGATGGAATAATCAAATATAGAAGCTACAGGGAATAGATGCTCAGCACATTCAATCCGCACCTCTAAAAGATGTATCAAAGGAATTACGCCAAGGTAAATCAATGTTTGTTATTTGTTTGCAAACTGAAGCTAAGTTACCAGTAAATAGGGTTGAGTCAGAAATGCAGCAGCTGTTGAAGGATTTTAAAGACATTTTTCAAGCACCAAAACAATTACCCCCAGTAAGAGAGATTGACCACAACATCACTCTTAAAGAAGGAACCAAGCCTGTTAATGTAAGACCATACAGGTATGCCTATTTTCAAAAGGCTGAAATTGAAAAATAAGTTCAAGACATGTTAAAATTGGGATTTATAAGATCAAGCATTGACACTTTTTCATCTCCTATCTTGTTAGTAAAAAAAAAAAAAGATGGCACATGGTGTTTCTGCCCCTTAATGTTGTGACCATTAAAGACCGATTTCCTATTCCTATTGTAGATGACATGTTAGGCGAACTATATAGGGCAGTTTTCTTTACTAAACTAGATTTGACCACTGGTTACCATCAGGTTAGGGTATCTCCAACTAATATTCATAAAACTGCATTTCGTACACACAATAGTCATTATGAATATTTAGTCATGCTATTTGGTCTTTGTAATGCTCCCTCCACTTTTCAAGCCATTATGAATTCCATATTTTGCCCCTACCTTCGCAAATTTCTGTTAGTATTTTTCGATGACATCTTAATTTACAGTCCCAATTGGACCATGCATCTTGAACATGTTCGCAAGGCTTTTGAAATTTTACGGCAGTACCGATTTTTTGCTAAATTGAAGAAATGTGCATTTGATCGGTAGGAATTAGAGTACTTGGGTCATATTATTACTCATAAATGAGTAAAGGTTGATTAAGCAAAAATACAAGCAATGTTAAATTGGTTAAGGCCTACTAATATATCTGAGTTGCGTGGATTTTTAAGCCTTACAGGTTACTACAGGAAATTTGTTCTCAATTATAGGATTCTTGCTCATCCACTTACAACTCTATTAAGGAAAGGACAATTCTGCTGGAATGATGAAGCTGAACCAGCCTTTGCAGACCTTAAAAAGCCAATGACTTCCACACCAACACTTGTCATGCCTAATTTTGATGAGCCTTTTGTTATTGAGTCTGATGCTTTCGGGGATGGAATTGGTGCCGTTCTATCTCAATAGGGACGTCCTATAGCTTTCATGAGTCGAGCTTTAGGGCTGTCAAAACGCACATGGTCAACATATGCAAGAGAAATGTTGGCTATTATTGTAGTCATCCAGCTGAGGAGACCATACTTGTTAGGCTGTAAATTTTTAATCCAAACAGACCAGCGCAGCCTTAAATATCTATTGGAGCAGCATATCACTACACTAGAACAGTAGAAATGGGTATCAAAACTACTAGGGTATGAGTATAAGATAATGTACAAGCCCGGCAAGGAGAATTCAGCTGTAGATGCACTTTCACACATGACAGGTAACCCATGTCTTACAACCTTATATGTCCCACAAACTCATGTATGGAATAATATCAAAAAAATGGTTGTTTAGCATCCTTACATGCAGAAAATTGGTAAAGTGGCATCTGAGAATCCGAACAGTCCCTATATGTGGTGATATGGGTTGCTTCATTACAAGAACAGAGTAGTGATACCCTCAAATTCTGACATTATTCAGCAACAATTGTGTGAATTCCATAACTCACATCTTGGGGAGCATTTACGGGTACTTCGCACTTACAAATGGCTTACTCTATAGTTTTATTGGCCATCAATGGCTCGAATGGTTGAATAATATGTCTCTTCTTGTGATGTATACCAACGAGCTAAATCTGACACGCTCTCACCAGCAGGATTGTTACAGTCGTTACCCATTGCATGTCAAGTGTGGGATGACATCACGATGGATTTCATTAAGGACCTTCCATAATCTGAAGGAAAGAACACCATTTTAGTTGTTATTGATCGCCTTAGTAAGTCAGCACATTTCTTGGAGTTGGCCCATCCATATACTGCAAAAAATGGTGGCTGAGAAATTTGTTGAAGGTGTGGTGAAACACCATGGTATGCCAAGATTCATTATTAGTGATAGAGATCCAATATTTATTAGTCATTTTTTGCGTGAGTTCTTTAAAATGTCAAGCACAAAATTACAGATGAGTTCTGCTTATCATTCACAAACGGATGGACAATCTGAAGTTGTCAACAGGTGTGTCGAACAATATCTTCGTTGTTTTGTCCATCAGCAACCCAAAAAATGGAACTCTCTCCTACCCTAGGCTGAGTTCTGATATAACACAACTTATTATGCTTCCATTAGCATGACCCCGTTTCAGGCTCTATATAGACGTCTACCACCAACAATCCCACATTACCACATAGGAATGTCACTGGTGAATGAAGTAGATCAACAACTCGTCACTAGAGATGAAATATTGAGTCTGCTCAAGGCAAACTTACATGCTGCTAATAACCGCATGCAGCAATTAGCTAACTCAAAAAGGCGTGATATTGAATTCCAGGAAGGAGATTGGGTTTTCCTTAAACTTCATTCCTATCGTCAACAATCGGTTTTCAAATGAACATGTAAAAAATTAGCTAGTTGCTTTTATAGTCCATATCAGATTGAACAACGGATTGGCAAGGTGTCGTATAAGCTAAAGCTTCCTAAAGAATCATGTATTCTTCCTGTCTTCCATGTGTCCTTGTTTAAAAAGAAACTAGGAGACTGCCCCCTCACTACGGTCGAGTTACCACCTATTGCTGATAATGGAGATATCCTCATCGAACCCGAAGTCATCTTGGACACTCGTTGGATAAAAAAAGGTCATGATTTGTTGAAGAAAGTCTTGTCAAATGGAAACAACTTCCAGATGACGATGCTACTTGGGAAAATGCTCGTGAATTGCGAGAGAGATTTACCAACTTGAACCTTTAGGACAAGGTTCCTTTAAATGGGGGAGATATTAATAAGCCAAGAAGATCTCATCGGGTGCTTATAAAGGATTCCAGGTTCATAGAGCTGTGAAGATCTAAATGGAGTGGAACTAGTCACTGTAATATCCAGAGTATCCGGTAAGAAGGAGTCAAGTATGTTTTGTGGTTTGAATAAATACCAGCTATTTAGTAGGAATCAGTTGCTAGAGTCCTGATTTCATGTAGTTGTGCTAGTATTTTTTGAAGAGTCTGTTAGTCATTCATGTATTTAAACTCTGGAATTATACAGAGAAAGGCATTCAATTATTCAATAACAAATATTTGTGGTCAATTCTCGCCCAAAGAAGAATTCTATTCCAAAATATCAACAGCTTTGACTAGGACCTATAATCAAACCTGGATCTTGGATTGCTACTATCAGTGTAACCGGTTGACCGATTTGCTTTATATGGTTGATCGGTTAACCTGTTAAGGCTATTTCATCCTTCTCTTTCAAATCTACTTCTTGCTCCTCTTTCTTTATTTTGTCCACATCCTCTATCCCCTTGAGAATATCGATAACCATTTTGCGTTGGAAAAAACACTTATGCACATATATCCTCTTGAATCTCATTGACTCTTTTTTTATGGGCTTGTAATTTTTCTATGAGATCTTATATTGCAAGAACACCTATATTTTTATGATTCTTCTATCGTGATCACCACATAATAGAACTTCTTTTGTAGCGAACATAGGATTTTATCTACCACACGTGTCTTCCACCTTCTCTTTATATCTCTTCAATTGATTGTATGTAACTAATACTCTTGTAAAGTATTCTGAAATATTCTTTTATTTAAGCATATGTAACTTTTCAAAGACACCACGTAGCTTTTGTAAATGTACATTTCTCACATTATTAGCTCTTGATTTAATTCTTGTAACTTCACATACATGCTTGACAGTGGTTGTGTTGGCCACTATCCTAAAAGTGGCATCATCGAAACATCGATGGATGATTATGAGTGCTTGTTGATCCTTTCTTTATGTCTTTTGCACGACCTTTTTTTGGGCTAAAGGCAATGTTGCTTCATCTATAGGCTCTTCAAAGTCTTTTTCAACCGTCTCTCATATATTTTTGGAATCTATCCAAGCTTTTACTTGAATACATCAAGTTTCACAATTATCCTTTGTCAACCTAGGATATTGAAGTAGAAAGTTTGGATTTGTCATGTCAAATAATCAAACCTAAGCTCTGATATTACTTGTTGAAAGTAAAACATGTGTGGTATAAAATCAACACAACAATGCAAGGTCAAAAACTAAAGAACAGGAAGAAGATTGTTAGGAATGTATATTTTTATTAAGTGTTTCTATCTATGCTCTCTTATCAATTCTCTCTCCTTTTTTTGCTTATTCATAATGCTAAATTATAAGCTCTTTTATAAGCATAAAGTTCTAGACAATCCAGGAGTTAAACTAATGCAAAAAAATTCTAATCTGAATAGGAAAATCATTCTGTCAACTTAACTAGTTGATCGATTCTCAACCGTCTTTGAATTGGATGACCGATTCTCAACCGTTTTTGAATTGGATGACCGATTCTCAACCGATAGACCGATTTCTCTGTTCTTTATAAAAATCAAAATTTGGTGTACTTCAATAATAGAGGTAGTAAATAGGTCTCTAAATTGGTTGTCGTCAAACAGTCAGGCTTATATACAGTTTATAACACCATCAAATAAGAACAATGTCTCTTTTGCACAATTATTTCGGACTCAAACTGATGCAGTTGTAATAAGGAATGTCTCATAAGCTCTAATTAAAAGCTTAAATATTGTTTCACTTCAGAAACATTATCAAATACGAACGTAAAGATCACAGAAACTAAAGCTAAGGGGGGAAACTCGCATTTTATGAGATTTCATAATTAGAAAAAATAATAACTTTGACTTCAACTCAATATGCCAAAGAAAGCTACTTTCTTTCATCTCTTTCTTATTCTCCTAATTCCTGATAATAAATTGAGTGGTATTTTCAACATTATCCAAAATCTAATAGAAAAAAATATATATAAAAAAAACATAGAGAGCATGAGTTTTCATTCGGTCTATAATAACGTGTATTTAAAGTCCATTCTGGAAATTCACGCTCATTATCAAGCATGGATGAATTAATATTTTAATATCATGAGTGACTGTTTATTTTTATGTTTTAAAATTATTACAAAAATAAATTAAAATTTTTTATGTTTTTAAATTATTTTAATACGCTAATATCAAAAATAGTTTTTAAACAAATAAAAAAAATATGATTTTAAAATAAAAACACTTTAAAAAATAATTTCAATACAAAATAAAACAACGAATGACTTGTAGCGTAGGACTAGATGTCATGCACGCACGATGCCGCGGGCTAGTGGCATGCTTGTGCGTTTTCGTGGGTTTGTGGAAAAACTCATAAAAAAATAAAATAAAAAAATCATATGGTGAAAAATTGTTGATCCACAATGTTTTCAAGAAAAAAACTACAAAACTAAATTCTCAACCAACTTAATATTAAAAAAAATAAAATCGACAGATAATTTTGGAAAAAATCATAACAAAAAAAAGAAAGGAAAAAAAACATACAGGAAAACATTGTAGCAATCTATAGTGTTTCATGAGGAAATCTACTGTTGTAATTCTCAACTAGCTCAATATTTAAAATAATAAAATTGATAAAGATAATTTTGAAAAAAATCATAACAAAAAAAATCATGTTGGGAAACACTATAGCAATCCACAGTGTTTTAAAGAAAAAAAACTATAAAGCTAAATTCTCAACCAGCTCAATATGAAAAAAATAAAATCGACAAAGACAATTCTAGAAAAAAAACAAAAAAATATTAAAAAACCATGTGGGGAAACATTGTAACAATCCACGGTGTTTTAAAGAAACAAACTACAAAGCTAAATTCTCAACTAGCTCAATATCAAAAAAATAAAATCGACAAAAATAATTCTGAAAAAAAAAGAAAAAAAAAACAAAAAAGAAGAAGACAATTTTGGAGGGAAAAAAAAGCAAAAAAATGAAAAACAAATGGGAAAAAAACATGTGGAGAAAGTTAAAGCTAAATTCTCAACTAGCTTAATATTAAAAAAAATTCAACAAAGATAATTTTGAAAAAGAAAATATGTGAGGAAACATTGTAGCAAAACAAAAACCATGTGGGGAAACATTGTAACAATCCACAATGTTTTAAAGAAAAAAACTACGAAGCAAAATTCTCAACCAACTCAATATGAAAAAAAAGTCGACAAGGACCATTTTGGAAAAAAAACAAGAAGAAGAAAAAAATTCATACAAAGAAAGAAAAAAAAACAACGTAGGAAAACATTGTAGCAATCTATAATGTTTTAAACAAAAAAACTACAGGACTAAATTCTCAACCAGTTCAATATTAAAAAAATTGATAAAGATAATTTAAAAAAAACACAAAAACAAAAAAGAATAAAAAAATAAAAAATGAAGAAAACAATCTCGAGAAAAAAAAAACATGTAAAACCTAGAAAAAAGAAAAAAAAATTGGGGAAAAAAACAAAAAAAAAAGAAGACAATCTTGTGGAAAAAAAAAAGAGAAAAAACATGTCAAACAAAAAAAGGGGAAAAAAGAGGAAAAAATGAAAAAATAAATGTGAGGAAAGCTATAGTAGTTTCTCCATGCATTTTAGAGTATTACTTAACTAGTTATGGTGCTCATCGTCTACTCTACTGTGGTCAAGTATTTTTATTTTTTATAAAAAATTATACATATAAATTGTTTCAATGTATTTTTGTAGTTTTAAAAATATAAATTTAAGTAAAAAAATTATATATACATATAATCAAATAAATCGAGTATTATATGTGTGAATAAATAAATAAAAATTTATTAATGATACTTCAAAATAAAACTTAAAAAATTAAGAGACAAGTATAGATCAAGATATTTAATATCGAAAAACTGGATATTTACCCGTCGGTGTTTGCTAAATTTGTTTATTAAAATAATTTTTTTATTTAAGCAAACGATAATAGAAATTTTGACAAAATTAAATTGATCAAATAAAATATAAGGAATAAAAACATCATGCAAGACTGCACATATTAGAAATATTATCATAAAATAATTATTTTTTATTTTCAAAAATAAAGTTCATCCATACAAAAGATTAAAAAAAATTATAGATGAATTATAAAAACTCTTCAAATTTAAATATATCACTAAAAAAATAAACATTATTTAAAAAATATTCTTCAAGCAAAATGAAAGAGAGAATGGGTACTAATTTAAATAATCATTAATTAAAAAAAATCAAAGGCCAAGCGTTGCTAGGCTTGGCAAGCCAGACCAGCTTGTCTGGCCTATTTTGTCAAAGCCTACGTGCAGGCTTGCTATGGGAGACCGAAACGATTGTGCCCTTAATCAAACAACAAGTTGTTCGCCTTAATAGTTTTTTCAAAAAAAATAATAATCAAACTACATGTTGTCTGATATGACCAGATTTTGGCCATTGTGATTAAGTCCTAATGTAGCAGTACAGTGTTAAGAATGTCATTCTCTTTTAAAACAACAAGTCTGAGATGCTAAATACTTTGAAACCGTAGTGATATTTTTTAATTTAAATTACCCATTCATTGACTAATATATCCATATTTTTTATAATTATTATTACCTAAAAAACTAATTATCACCTGATGCTTCAGTGTGAAACATAGCCTTTTTTTTATTATGATATGTTTTGTTTTTTTTAATCTCATCCCTAAATATATTATAATTTTTAAATTAATCATCATAATTTATTTTAACTTATTTTTATAAAGTTATCATAATCTCAAGCAAATATCCCAGTATGTGATAAATGCTAAATTTTACAAGCATTTTGTTTTGTTATCATATAATTAAATAAAAATAATAATTTCACAAAAAACAAAGTTATTAAACGCAATTGAGTTTATGATATGAAACATGTTTTTGATGAATTAACTTGAGTTAATTAGGAATTGACCTTCATAATTGGTTTTCAATTACTTTTTATAAGGTCATAACGGTCTCAAATAAATGTCCTTGCATGAGATTGGTGCTCAATTTTGTGAGTCTATTTTTTATCATATAATTAAGTAAAAAGTAGTTTTAAAAAAATTATTAAATCTAATAAGGTTCATAACCTAGATCGCGAGTTCAGTTGGATAAGCTCGTGATTTAGACATATATAATATGTTGTTATCTTAATATTTTTTTAAAAAAATATCAAATTAAAAAAAAATTCCAAACCATGTTTTTATCATTGTTAAGGTTGCCTTTGAACTCGTTAAGTTGATTGGGTCATGTCAGGGTAACTCCTTTGAAAACCCAAGCTAGCAAAGAGTCGAGTTGAGAGCTTTCAAGTTTGACCTACTAGATCGAGTTTAATGACAATGCCAAAGAATTTCTTACCAGGGGGTGTTTTGATAATTCTAGGTTGAAAACCAAGAGCAAAAAACCTGGGAACTTCTTCTGTTTTAGACAAATTCAAATTGGAACAAAACTTTGATATTATAACAGTAAGTGGATGGCCAAGAACCTATCAAATACAAGATAAGAACTATTATAAGAGTCTTGACTAAAAATACAAGAAAAGAAAACATGACAACCTTCAAAACAATAAGTGTTTGGAGATAGGTAGGTCTTTTAGAAAACCTACTTTGGTTTAGGTTAGACTCTTTTGACTCGAGAAAAATAAAATAAACGAAGAGCTATAAATGCTTTCCAACATGATATAAATACCTACAAAATAACATTCATGAAATCATAGTAAACGTTATGAAGGAAGATTATTGAAAAGTAACACCACATCTCAAAACATGTTCATATTACATTAGAAGAAACAATCAAACTATAAACCAAATATTTGTCCATTTAGGATATCCGAAGTTCCAACTTTAGAAAAACAAATAATCATCTAACATTAAATAATGTCTATCAAATCATGTTAGCCTCAAACCAAACCTGGCAAATACAGATATATAAAGGGAGCACTTGTTATAGTTCTAAGCACAAGGATTTAATACACCATCAATGTCATCCACAGGAGATTCAACAACACTTAACAGGAAATCACTTTTGTTGTAGTAACAGACATAAAACAATAGCAGTGTCTTTTACATAGAGACACCACAAACATTTAAAAGAAAGGCTTAAATCAATGCAATGGATTAAAAACCATCAAATACACATGGAAGGAGACACAAGGGATACACACAGAACTATAAATAACCTCAAACAAGTAGAAAAAACTATTTTTAAAAAAATCAAACACAAGATGCATGTTTAAAAGCATAACATGCCAAAATAACCAAAAAGAGGTATACCTAAATAATGAAGCAATAACTTGTTTGGGACAAGTAATAAAAGATCTCCTCAGAGGGGTCATTTAGATTCCTCTGTAATCTCACTACATGGAAAAAAAAACTACAAAAGTACCAAAAAAATCCCTAATATTTAAAGTCTAAATGCTCTCTCAAATGTTTTTCTTAAAAAACTAATTGTTATCTTTTTTTCTTCTTCTTCTTTTTTCATGTGTCTCTCTCCTTTTTTTTCTTCTTTTATGGCCTTGGTTCTTATATAAAGACACAAATATTGACTCAAACACCAATATGAATCAAATAGGGCCCTTAGATCAAAGCCGCTAAATCTAAACCCTTAAACACTTGCAAAGAGGCTAAAGGACAAATAGGTAGTGTATGAGAGAGCTTACTCTGTTGTAGTGATTAGCAATAAAATTATTGAGGATGCAAATAAACCATAAAAATGACACAAAACTCTTGAAGGTTCACAAGTTTTAGCAAATGATGTTAAAGTTAAAAGAGGATGATAATACAATCAGCTCAAATCGACTCTTAAATTATTGAAAATGATAGTAAGGGTTTCATAGAATTATAGGACATCTAGTAGGGTTTGATCACACTTTGATCTTTTGGAGAAAAAGACAGTGTGGTGTTGCAGTGATATATATATATATATATATATATATATATATATATATATATATAGTCATCAAAATGATAGTGTGTGATTAGGCTAAATCTCAAATTAGTACTTTTAAACCACTGCCTTTTTAAAATTAGTAGTTTTGAAGTTTAAAATTTTATAATCAAAACCCGGATCAAAGCCAAATGATTAAAGTTTTTCATTTGTGTCCCTTAGCCAATCCTGAGAATGACCTTTTAATTTCCTTACTTTTCAAAAAAACCCTTAAATTGCAAAATTCTTTTAATTAAAGTTCAAATCAGTTATAAAAGTTGAAAATCATTTAATTGAGCCTTCCATTGGGTTAATTGAACCTCCCAAATTATGCCCAATTTGCTATTTTAGTCCTTTTTATTTTAATTCCTTCAATTGCAACTGATTTCAATTCTATAACACCTTTTGAAAGTTTATTTTTTTTCTAGTAATACTCCAAAAGGATTTGTCCAATCAACCTAAAAAAATACTTTTGGTTTTTTTATTTCTATTTTTTAAAAGATTTTTTTAAAATTTTGAAACATAAATGTGGGTAAAAATGGGTTATGAAACTTATTGTGGCCAAATCTTCCTCGAGTGTCAACTAGTCTCATTACCGATATAAGAAGAAAGGGGGGTAAAGATGCTCTTGATCTACCAAAAGAGTGCTATAAAGAACAAAGGTCAATGGTCCTACATGTTGTGATAGTGGTGGTGCTTGGTCCCATAGACCAGCATTGTCTAGAATTGCCACTGTCCACCCACTATCCTGACAACTTTTGAGTGATCCCAATGAATTTAAAAGGTTGATTTTGAACCTTAGTGAATTTTTGAATAATTTTTAGCACTTTGTTGCATTTTTGTGACAAAAAGGTGCTTATTATGAATGATTTTTATTTGACTGTGTTTTATTGCGAATATTTGTGATATTTGAAGTGTCGGGTCGACACTGTTATGTGGCAACTCCATGGATTTGATGCCGTTAAGAAATTTATTTTTGTGGGGGAATAAGGTCAGAATCAATACCCCGTGATATGGTTAAGAGGATTGAGTTGAAATAGGTTTATCCAAGGCGTATTAGTTTGGTCTCAATGTGAATTTTGATGTGTGTTGATGTGTTTTTGAATTATTATATTGTGGTGTTTCTAAATTATTTGTCATGTTGTTTTTTACTTGTGTTGTGTGTTGATGGTTTTAATACGTAATTTTATATTAATAATTGTATTATTCATAAACCCACTTAGGATAAATAAATCGTCATTGGTCGTTGTCCTAGAGATTTGCTTGGTGGGTAATGAAATTACCTAACACATTACATTATTGTATTCAGAATATTCAAAAATGTTTTTTTATTTTTGTAATATTATGGTTTATTAATGGTTTTATTATTCATCGACATGCCTAAGATAAATAAACTGTCATTGGTCGTTATCCTATGTGTTTACTAATGAGTAATGAAATCGCTTAATACATTACTTTATTGTATTCAAACTATTTTTAAAGTGTCCTCCATTTTAAAATAATATAATGCATTAATGGTGTTATTATTCACTAACCAACCTAGAATAAATAAGTTGTCACTTTTTGTTGTCCTGAAAGTTTGATTGGTGAGTAAATAAATCACTTAATATATTACTTTATTGTATTTAAACTATCTTTAAAATATCTTTTATCTTACAATACTACAATGTATTGATAGTTTTATTAATCATAGATCAGCTTAGAATAAATGAATCGTCACTAGTCATTATCCTAGAATTGTAATTGGTGGGTAATAAAATTGCTTAATACATCACTATATTGTATTCCAATTATCTTTGAAACATCCTCTTTTTTGCAATATTGTGGTGTATTAATATTTTTATTATTTATATAGACTAGTTTAAGATAAAAGAACAATCATTAGGCATTATCCTAGAGTGTTGATTAGTTAATAATGAAATTATTTAATACACTATGTTATAGTGTTTAAAAAATATTTCTAACATGTCTTTTTATATATATAACAAAGATATATATTCTAAAAACAATAACAACAATCCATTCGTTATCTAAATTTAAGTTTTCCATAATCATGTGTTCATGTATTATTATTTTGGGATATCATTGCTCTGGCCGATAAGCGAATTTGGGTTGGATTAATAAGATCTCACATAGGCTCATTGAGTATGAGTGGTTTGCTTTTGAGCCCATTTTAATCAATATAATCTTGAAAAGGCTTATTGTTGTTCTAGAATTAAGATAACAAAAACACATAGGGGATGAATTATGTGTTCCACTAATTGTGTTAAATAATGTATATAAACACATTAAGCACATATAACACAAGAACCAACATGGTGTACGGTTTTGAATGCTAAATTTTTCTTTGGCTTCTCTTTTAGTTATTACTTTTTCATGGTGATTCTATGAGTCATTAATGAATTAATAAGCTCTTCTAATGGAAGTTTGGTGAGATCCTTAGCTTTTTGGATTGTCGTCACCTTTGCTTTTCAAGACTTTGGTAAGGACCTAAGAATTTTGCTCACAATATCGACATTAATATAAGTCTTACCAAGATCACCCAAACTATTATTGATAATTGTCATTCTAGTAAATATACTAGTTATGAATTCATTTGAAGCATTTTGAATAATTCATATTGATGTACAAGCATATCAATTTTGAATTCTTTAACTTGATTAATATCTTCATGAGTTACTTTTAAAACATGTCATATATCCCTAGTACTTTTACAAGATGATATTATATTAAACTCACTTCTAGGTTTAGAAATTATCATATCATTTTCAATCTTAGAAGGCTTGTAAGGTCAATTTCCAATAGATAACCATAAATCATAATCAATAGATTGTAGATATATAATCATCTTATCTTTTCAATAGACATACTCATTTCCATAAAAGAAGGGTGGCCTAGAGTTAGATGCTATTTCATTTTAAACATTATAGCTAGTGGTTGTCATTCTAGTCAAGTCTAACCAAACTTATATATATATGTGAGAACTAAGCTCTGATACCAATTGTTGTTCTAGGATTAAGGCAACAATAACACCTAAGAAAGAATAAATTAAGTGTTCCATCAATTATATCAAATAATGCAAATAAACACATTAATCACATATAACACAATAACCAACAATATAATTAAAGTGCTTAAAGTAAAGAGATAAGAGAAGAGAGATTGCAAACTCGGTTTTAACGTGGTTCGACAAGCCTACATCCATATCTCAAGTACCAACCATACTTGAATATTGTACTCTATTACTAATCCAAGTGAAAAATACAATGCCCTTGATGAATCCACACCAATTACATCACTTGAAGATGTTTTTTTTCAAGATTTTTCACTTGGTGACAATACCTCATTAATGCCAAAAATTTATCCAAATTCTCAAGTGTTTACAATTATGATTTGTTTATAACAAAATTCACTCTCTCAAATAGTAGATTGTGTAATTTAAAACTATAATCTCTATAGCTCACTCAATATCACTTAGGATGATTGAAGGTGTGTAAGTGTAATAAGTGTGATATTTTATATTCTTGTGCTAAAATATAAAGAATTAATTTAGCACAACTTAGAGTATGTTAAGATTAATAATTTCTAGTTGATTTTTCTTTTAGAATAGCTTTTATATCATGTATGTTCATAACCACCCTTTAATTTTGCATAAAAAAGGGCTATATATATATATATATTCCAAAATTAACTAGTCATTTATCGCTAGAATGCCTTTGACGGATAAAGTAGTCGACCAATTCAAATGATCATATCATTCAGTTGACTAGTTCTTGTTAAATTTTCTAGTGTTTATCATAAATGAACAACGGTTAGCCAGTTTATTTGGCATGCCCAAATAAGCGATCGATTCAGCTTAAAAACTAGTTTTGACAGTTTCAAACCTGGTGAAATTTGAACCGATTAAATGTATATCAATTTTATTTATGCATACAATATGAAGTGTATGAGTTTATTTTAGTTTGCTATTGAGTAAGATATAAAGATTTAACAATAAGCATTAAAATGAATCCTTAAGAACTAAGTCTTTACTTGTTTTGCATCTTGGACTTATTGATGGATTTCTTCGTTCAATTTCTTATGCTTATTGATGTGATCTTCATATAGAACTATTTAAATTTAATTTCATCCAAGCATATCATTAATTCTTTTTTATTTAATTGTTGTCATCAAAATACATAAAACATTAATATGTGACCCAAAGGTCAACATTTATGTCTATCATTTGTTCATAATCCTCTCAGGTCCAATTCCCGTGATGCAAAAGTGAGAATTAGGCCTTGTCTATGAGCCTAGATCTCAAATCTTTGTTTTAGGTTATTTTTACCTTTTACAGTAGCAAAACACATGTATATAACAGTTTAGGCAAACCTTAGTATGTAAGCATATTAAACATATTTATCATTAAAAATAAATAACAATGCAATTTACTTTAGTTAGAATGTTAAGAGTGATTGTTATTTTTACTATTATATAACCAGCCCTTTACCTAGAACTTCTGAAGACCAGTTAGAGTTCTTAGTTACTATAAAACTAGGTGGCAAACTTTTTATATATTCTTACATGTATTAGGGGACTACAAACCAGAGATTGACTTCTTTATATTGGATTTGTTGGTTAAGATGACAAATATTGTCCATTTTGTAATATTGCTCAAGAAACAATTTCGTTTATACTTCTCCATTGCCATATTGTCTGGATTATATGGTCCATGGTTTTTTATAGTTGTTGTTTCATAGGTAATTCCAGTTTTTTTGATGATCTTCTCCAACAATAGGGTACCTTTAGTCATGGCCATATGTAGAGAAAGATTTGGTTGCAAGTTCTATATGTAGTTTTGTGGTTCATTTTATTAGTTAGAAATGATTTGGTTTTTAATGGCTCTTCACTGGGATGGTATCCACTTCTTAATCTTTTATAGAGTAATTTATTAGGTGTCTACTTAGGATGTCATCTTTTAAAGAGATTGTGAAAGAATAAAGAGACGGACCAACAACACTAGAATTTGGCCAACAACAATATAAGAGACGAGTTTTTGTATTCTAGAACGAAACATTGATGGTTTCTTCATTAGGAAAGTCAAATGTGTCTTGGATTTGAGGGGTGCTTAGAGATAATGATCAATTTATCAACATTTTCTCGACTAACACAGTTATAATAGAGTCAAATGAAGTAGAGGTTCTTGCTCTTAAGAAAGCTCTTGAAGTCAAGCCTTTCCTATGTCATATATCTCTTGCTCAGTAAGCTAGGTCCTATTTCTTTTCACCATATACATAGAAAAGGAAATTTCATAGCGGATATTATATCCAAACAAGGTTTAAATATGCAGGAGGACTTATTACCTTGCTTTTAATTCTTAGCACTTCTATTATTCTCCTTTTGAATCATTTGCTTGCCAGCTTTGTTTATCAATGATAATTTCGCTTTCATCCAAAATTAACAAAACAAAAAAAAAGAAGAATTCTCCATGTAATTATAGTATCTTGATTGTTTATTGCACGACTTAATTATTGTATTTATTTATTTATTATTTGAGTATTTAATTTTTATATGTTGTTATCTTATATAATTCAATTTTATTTTTTTATATTAAATCATATCAAATTATTTCTTGAGTGTAACGCAAAAAACAAAAATTGTCATCATTGATGGGGCTTTATTAATTGTTTATAGCAAACCTTTTTATTATTATTATTATTATTATTATTATTATTATTATTATTAATTCATTTTATTTCTAGATTGAGTGATGTCGTCACTCTTTTTTTTTACCATTGTTATTCTAAAATTTCCCTAAAAAATATATAAAAACTAAAAAAAATTCAATTTCCCAAAGTGAATTTAAGTTCCAAAATCCCATCGAATTTATGAGGGCAAAAACAAAAAAAGAATCAAGAAAGAAAATGGACTGAAATAACAAAAAAAAATAAAGACCAGAGATTAAGATAAGAGAAGCTGGCAAAAGGAAGGACTAAACAAAAAAGAAAAGAAAAGGAAAACGAAGAAAAATGATGTCATAGGGAATAAAAGGGAAAACATCATTTCCCTTTTTTTATCTTCTTACTACCTCTCTCTCTAGTTTTAGAGTGTATTTAATAGGGGTGTTCAAAAAAACCCAAAAACCGATTAAACCGAGAAAACTGGAAAAACTATAACCAAAACCGAGAAAACCGGAAAAACTATAACCAAAAAACCGAATCGTGCAAAAAACCGATTAAACCAATTAAAATTTTGAAAAACCGAACCCGGACCGAAAAACCAGAAAAAAACCGAGCCAAAACCGGTTTGAACCGATTTTTGTTCTAAAAAACCAAACCGAAACCGGTCGATTTGAACTGGTTTCGGTTTTTTTAAAAAAAATATTTTGTTTGGTTACTTTTTTTGATAAAAACCGAACAAAAAATGAACACCTTTAGTATTTAGGAATGTTATAAATGTTGTTTTTTAAAGTATTTTTTACTTGAAAATACTTTAAAATAATATTTTTATTTTTTATATCAGCATATCAAAACGATTCAAAAGCACCAAAAAAATAATTTAATTTTAAAAAAAAAAAATTCAAAAGTACAGCCACACAAGCTCTTTCATGTAAAAACAGAGCCCTCTCTCTCTGTTCCTCCTTACATGTCAAAAATATGATCTCTATTTTTATTACTTAGTTATAAACTCACTAACATAAAAAAACACAAAAAAACCCTTACGAACCATCGTGAATGAAGCATACCATTATAACAGCCCCTATCATTGGTTGAAAGCAAGTAAGGTGACAACTAGCAAGGAATGCTAGATGATCAAAGGTTAGGATTTGGGCTACAGAGAGAAGAGTTCTTTAAGTCCTTTGAGTTGTAAAAACTCTTATCCACTTCTCATAAACTCTTGAAACTAGTTTTTTGCTTGGATTAATGTGTGAAGAAAGAAAAAAATTCACATGAAAATTAAATGATTTGATACACTAAATAATAATTAGCCGCATGTGATCAAGTCTTCAACTAATTCATCCTCGTCAACTAACCTTAAGATTTCTAATTTAAAAAAGGTTTGATCAAAATGAGATCATGACTTATTGATCTAAGCTAAACAAAGATTTCAATATATTCTTTATAAATAAAAATTGTATCTCTTACTATTTTATTTTGAGTTTTATTAATTTCTTTTATAAAAATCCATGTTAGAATCACCATTTATACTAGTTACCAAGTTTTGAAAAATCATAAATTAAGTTGTTCATAAATAAACACAGGGTTTACAAAGCATCCCTAACAAAGATTTTAATAAAGAGAGGGGAAATTCAATAGATGACAAAAATAAGCATCTGATAAGAATAGAGATAAAAAAAAAAGGTCAATAACTAGAATGATAAAGTGAAGATGACATGCCTAATAAAATCTACATGAATGTCAAAATGCCTTGAAAAAAAAATTGACAACTAGAGTGACAAAGTCAAAATAAATCTCCATGAAAATCAAAGTGACATTGAAAAATGAGATCAACAACTAGCATGACAAAAGGTGTATTTGGTATTGTGGTAGCTTTTATAATTATGATTTGAAAAAATTAATTTTAGAAAAATCACTTTTAGTTGATGTTCATTTTATAAATTAAGTGTTTAGTTAAAACTATGGTTGAAATTAGAGTTAAACAAAAAAACAGTTTTATGTGTTTGGTTAATATACTTCTTGTATTGAGGTTTGGAAATGAAATTACTTAAAAGAACATATTAATATTGAAGATTTTAAATTTAAATATTATAGATTTAATTATTATTACATAATTAAATGAATAATCTCCTTAGAAGGTTTTCTTTTTATTGTCCTATCAAACTATTTGCAATTCCATTACATATAAAATCCATACATGAAGGCCTTTGCAATCCTTGACTATCTAAGTGAGCAACAACATTTGGTAAAAAATCATCGGGGACAAATTGGAATTATGATCATATTTTGCAAAAGCCACATCATCTTGCAATCTCCTTGTAATATAGTTATGTAGTGTCATTGATGCAACTACAATATAAACTTGCATTTTGTATGAATAAATAAGCATGTTTTGTAAAATTCTTCACCTCTATTTCCATACTAAAAAAGAAAATGAGCATGTGAAAATAATAGAGATAGAAAAAAAAGAGATCAATAATAGAATGACAAAGCCAAAATGACATGCCTAATAAAATCTACATGAATGCCAAAATGCCTTGAAAAAAAAGAGATTGACAACTAGAGTGACAAAGTCAAAACAAATCTCAATGAAAATCAAAGTGACATTGAAAAATAAGATCAACAACTAGCATATTGGGTGTGTTTAACTGTTTGGTATTGTGATAGCTTTTATAATAATGATTTGAAAAAATTAATGTTATAAAATCACTTTTAGTTGATGTTCGTTTTATAAATTAAGTGTTTAGTTAAAACTATGATAGAAATTGGAGATGAACAAAAAAACAGTTTTATGTGTTTAGTTAACATGTTTCTTGTATTGAGGTTTGGAAATGAAATTACTTAAAAGGACATATTAATATTGGAGATTTTCAATTTAAATATTATAGATTTAATTATTATTACATAATTAAATGAATAATCTCTTTAGAAGGTTTTCTTTTTATTGTCCTATCAAACTATTTGCAATTTCATTACATACAAAATCCATACATGAAGGCCTTTGTGATCCTTGACTATCTGAGTGAGCAACAACATCTGGTAAAAAATCATCGGGAACAAAATTGGAATTACAATTATATTTTGCAAAAGCCACGTCACCTTGCAATCTCTTTCTAATATAGTTATGTAGTGTCATTGATACAACTACAATATAAACTTGCGTTTTGTATGGATAAACGAGCATGTTTTGTAAAATTCTTCACCTCTATTTCCATACTCCAAAAGAACATTCTATTACATCATGTAGTGAAAGTATGCACGATTAAACTTTTTTTTTCTGACCTCTTAGTTGTCCATGACACTTAAAATCTTACAAGTGATACATCTCTCCTTTATATAGATCTAAATAACATCAACTAAATAGTATTTACCTGCAATTAAGAATAACATGGTAAGTTTTTCATTAAAAATCAATAACTAATTTTTTTTATTAAACTTACAGTAGTTGTTGTTTAATTTATATCTTATCAATACCTTCTGGTGATTTAGGAAATTTTATACTGTTATTGTCAATAGCCTCCAGAAAAACATAATTTATTTTATATGATTATAATGAATTTGGACTAAACTTTAAGAAAAAAAATAATGAAAGGCGGTAAAAAAAGAGAGCTTGCTAATAGTATGAAAAAAACTATGATAACCCCATCTGAAAAAAGGTAAAATTGAGTGTTATCTAATGGAATAGCATCCTAAATATAATTTTAACTATTTTTTATAATTAATTTTAATTAAAATTTAAAAAAATATATAATAAAGGGTTGTTTAAAATGAGCTTAGGCCTCGGCGAGTTAGCATGATTGACCCATTAAAAGAAGGTTGAGTGTGCATAGGCCTGCAAGTCAAGAATGGACAGCTGACTTTCTTTTTTATTTTTTTAATAGGATGGACAACGCGTGTCCGCCCTTTAAAAAAAACAAAGCAAGCAACTCGTCACTCGTAGTAAAAAGTTTAGGCATCTAAGGTAGCTAAAAAATTAGGTACCATTTCATTTGCCCCAAAAAATCCATTTTCAACCTTTTTTTTTAATTTGAAAACACTAAGGAAACATCATAAAAAAATCTTGATCAACCCCTTTCTTACCTTAAGCCACCATTTAATCTATTAAAAGACACAAAAATAACCTGAATTAAAAAAACAAATTCTTGAGGTTCGATCCTTTTTTTTTGGCAAGATGATAGATAAAAAAAACATTTCAATTGCATTTTTTTCGTTAAATATAACTCATTGACACCAAGATTGACTCTTTTTTTGTTGGAAAGTTGTCAATTGACCACTTCCTCTTTTCTCCCTCATTTCCCTCTATTTTTATCTCTTTTCTAAAATTTAGGAACTGAACCGTAAATAAAATAAAATTTTGGACAAAAACTTAAAATCCTAAAACTCAAGGGACTAGAAATTGAGTCTAGAGATATTTGAGATAATATATAGACTAAAACATACTTTTATGCGCATATTTGAGATAAGCCCATTGTTTATATTTTTTGGTTCTGGTCTTTTTTCTTCCAAACATCATTATGCTATAAATTCAAATTATATCTCATTTAATTTGCCTCAAATCAAGTTTTGAACTGATCAAAAACTTTAGTTGTAAGAAATATTTTATAAAAGAAAAACTATGAACTTACAAAACATAAAAAAAAAAGACATATAAGGATTCAATTGAAAAAAAAAAGCTAGATGACAAAAACAAAATAAAATATCTATATGAAAATTCATTAACAAAAACCTATAAATGCTAAATTTTTCAATGTATACTAGACTAAAGTCATTATGGATTAGAACAATAAAATAATCATTTTATTCTTCAAAGAAAAACCATTAAGCATTCTATAAAGACCGGAACTATATTTTTTTATGGCTTAAAAATGATTTTCAAATTGCACAGGGAAATGTCTTTTCACAGTTTATCAGTATAGTAAAATAACTTAATAACCCTTAAAAGAAAAGAAAAATTAAACCTAGCTTTAAGGGTTTTTTGTATTTTGAATTCTTAAAGAACAGTCTAATATTTTAAACTGGTATTTAAGGGCTTTCGCGTCTTTTCTTCATGGTTTTTTTGGCAATAAACAAGTTGACTGAGGAGTGTGTTAGTAATTAAATAAATATAGATATGATTTAAAAAAGATAATTTACATGTGCATTGCATGCGTCAATATGTGGTTAAAGCTACGTCATTCATACAATGCGTGAGGGGTACCTTGACAACTAAGTAGTTGCTTCCAGGGCATTCAAATAATCTTATGGCCTCTCTATCCAAGACAGCATGAATGGATCACAAGATTAACGCCGACAGCCTTTTTTGCCAATATTTTCTCTCTTCCTTGTGATTTTCATGTTTTACCCCTGTAATTTTTCAAAGCAACCTTTAATTTGTTTTTCCTTTAAATTCTGTTCATGTTCTTTTAATTATTATTTTTTTTAGTTGATATAATTTATAAAATTGAAATTGTTTTTCAATTTCATTCTATTTTGATTTTTTCTATAAGGTTATCTATTTTTATTTAATTTTTGTTTTGTTATCAAATAAGATCATTAAGATATTTTAAGAATATTTAAAAGATGTATTTTTATAATATTGACAAACATTTATTTTTCTCGATTAGTTATTATTGATTTTTTGTTGTTATTGAATTTTTTATAATCATATTATTAAATTAACCAATTCGAATCTATGACTTGAGTTCTTAATTTTTTTTGCTCTTTTAAAAATACTATTATCATCAGAGTGTTTTATATGTTAAAAAAATTTAATCCGGCTCATGGCATAACACAAGCTTTATGAATTATGAGCTTGTTTGATATTATAATAACGGTTTTTTTTTAAAGTATTTTTTACTTGAAAATATATTAAAATATTATTTTTAAAATATATTTTTAATCTGAAATAATCTAAAACATATATAAAGAATTAATTTAAATTTATTTTTTAAAGTTTTACAAAAATATTTTCCAACCAGAAAATAAAAACAAAAAAAAGGGGTGTAACGTGTCTCTATCAGCTACTCTGAAACACTCGAGAATACTAATTCTTTTAATTTCATAATAATAATAATTAATTTAATAACAAAAACCTCGTATATATTTTCTGGAAATCTATCTACCAAAAACCCAACTACTGTAATTTAAGAAGAAGAAAAAAATCTCTCAATCAAACCCTGGTGCTAGAGAGACTCGTCTCTCACTCGATCTCAACAAAACAAGCATACAGAGACAGAGAGAAAGCAAGCAGCAGCAGTGTCTGTCTCTCTCAGTCGAGATTGGAGAAATAGAAGATGGATGCGATGAGGAAGCAGCTGGATGTGCTCATGGGAGCGAATCGAAACGGCGACGTAAGAGAGGTCAATCGCAAGTACTACGATCGTGATGTTTGTCGCTTGTACTTGGTTGGCCTTTGCCCTCACGAGCTCTTCCAACTAACGGTATTGTTTTTATTATTATTTACATCTATTTAATCCATATCTAATATTTCTTTATCAATTTCTAAAAACCGTAATATAATGTCTGCGTTTTTTTGTTTTTGGATTTTAGAAAATGGATATGGGACCATGCCCGAAAGTCCATTCCTTGCAGCTGAGAAAAGAGTATGCTTCACATTTATTTGTATTTTATTTAGTTATTTACAAATGTTGAATTTATATAAGTGGAAGTTCTTATCACACTAGTTATGAAGAAGCGAGGGCGAAAGGTGTTGATAGCTATGATGTGGAGTTAGAGAATGTTATTGATAAGCTTATTGTCGAATGCGATAAGAAAATCGGTAGAGCACTTAAGCGTCTTGAAGATGAGGACGCCAAGGCAGCTATTGCTATTTCAGTCACTGAGGTTACCCAGGTGACGGGCAGCAGCATTACCACTCTTTTTATTTATTTCCCTTTTATGTTATTTTGTTTTTTAAATAATTTGATTTTTTAAATTGCAGACTCCTGAGGTTATTGAGCTGTCGAAGCAGATTAAGGAGAAGCTGAAAGAAGCTGACAAATATGGTGAGATTTATGAGAGCTAGTTCTTTAAATTCTTGTATTTTAAGAATCCTTTGTTAATGATTCTATGAAATATGTTCGATTCCTGTCCTTCTGTTAATGTTAGAATGCAGTAACATTTTCCAGGAAAACTTGGCACTTTGGGTTTACATCAGAATGCTAATTATCTTGAAGGTTCCTGTTGTGAGCTAGTTTATGTGCTGAATTAACTTGCTAGAATGAAGTGTAGTCCTTTGTAGACGATAATCGCTTCTGAGTATTTATCTTTAGTGGATTATTTTTACTAGATATCATGAGAATATTGGAGTGTTTATTCATTTCCCCAATGTTGATGAAAAGTCTACCAATTAGCAATTATTTAGAACATTGTTGTTGTACATGTTGAAGGAGTATGAAATACTTTTAAGTTTGTCAAAGTTATTGGGATAGCTTGTTGAGTGTTATACAGTTGTCCTAACTGTTACCTTTTTGTTTGATTTAGAATGTAAGCTGTCTTTGTTGTAGCATGTATACAAACTAATGTGGATAGTGTGCGCATGGATTTTACCTTTGTTATTTCTTGAAAAATTAAGTGTATTTGGGTGTGAATTGGCTTGTGTTGGTTTTGTACTGACATAAAATCTTGCTATAAATCTGCAGATCTTGAAGGCACAACAGATTTAAAGATTCAAGCTTTGGAAGAAGTGGAAAAACTCAGAAGTGAAAGAGCAGAGAAGCAGGTATAGAGTATCTCCTTAGTTTGTTGAGGCCATTGTTATCTTCAGCATAGGCTTGTATGATTTTTTCCCAAAAGAAAAAATATTTCTGCAATCTTGAATCTCATTATGACTTCTAAGCATGTGGCAATCTTGTGTCAGTCTGCGCAACTTTTGGAGGCCTTCAATAAAGACAGGGCTTCTTTACCTCAACCTATGCCAAATCCCCCACCATCAGCACCCATGCTGCTACCTACTCCTGATCCTCACATCCAGGAGATGATAAATGAGAAGCTGAAGAAAGCGGAGGATCTTGGTAAGACGCCAGTTGCTTGTACTTGTTTGTCTTTGAGGTTCCATTATATGTTTCAAATTAACGCAATATACTTATGTTCAATGCTTGTTTCCCATTGTGGTTGTGTTTTTCAAAGCTATAATAGTTATTTCTCCATGTTATCTCCCTTACTTTCCTAAAGAACAAAAGGTCTAAATATAGAAAGATCCAAGAAGAAATAGTATTCAGTGACTAGCTCTTCTCATTTTATTTATTTAACATCCTCATGCATTTATAACTTGTTGGAAAATATAGCACTCTTACTAGTTTCCTTGACACCAATTGTCAATATGATGCCAAACCATGTTTGTGCTTGTCAACAGATAAAGAGAACAATGCATTGGAAAAGAATACATTGATCAATTTCATTAATGTGCTACTGGGTTTGGTTGAGTTGGGCTTTGTTAAGTTTCATATTTTTGGAGATGTATAGTTGAATGGAGAATGTTAGCATAATGCTCTTTTGAGCCTCATTTGGTTGTATGAGACACTATGCTTGAAAATCTAGTGGGCTTTAGGATTTATGTTTTGTGTTGCATGCACGGTCTCCTGTGTGCAGTTTAGATATTTGGGTGACTAAAATATTTTATATTTTACCCTAGATTTTACCCTTTTATTTCCAGTATGTCTTGTGCAGTTCTCAAAATCTTATACATTCTTCAGGTGAGCAAGGGATGGTAGATGAGGCTCAAAAGGCATTGGAAGAGGCTGAGGCACTTAAAAAGGTTCTTAATTTTTAAATTTTGGCTTATGTTAATGTTGACCTTGGTGCTTTACTCCTTTCTATATATCTTGATTTATTTTAGTTCTATGGTTTATTTCTACCAGTTAATACTTCTATTCTCTTCTTTTCAGCTTCCTGCCAGGCAGGAGCCTACTGTGGATTCCTCCAAGTATTCTGCTGCCGATGTGCGCATTGTGAGTATTTCTACTAGTTTTAATTTGTCTGACCTCTCCCTCTTTTTGTTATTTTTCAATTCCAAAGGAAAAAAATCGAAAATGAAAATGACAAAGGTCACCAGTCTACAAATGAATCATGCCATTTTTTACTATCATAGCATTAAAAGAAAAGCTAGAGCTATGCATTTTGAGACCTGATGCATCAAATAACAACCTGACTGCTTAGGCTTGTGTACTCTTCTCAAAAGTTTTTTCATGTAATGTGAACATACTTACATAACCATCAATTCCAGTCGGGAACATGCATGTTCCAATGGGATCTTTGTGTCAATGTCTTTAATCCTTTCAATAGAAATTTTACAATTATTCAGTTGAAATGTGCTTTACTTAAGCATGCAGCCTGCTCCCCCTGCCCCTACTCAAAAAAAAAAAAAAAAGAGCGAAAAAAAGGAAAAAAAATTATTTTGTAGTGGCAACGTCGGAGAAATTGGTTGTTAAGGTTGATCCATGCTTAATAATTTGGGTTCTCTATGCTATCCACTAATTCACCAAATCTGACTCCTATTATTTTTTGTCTCAGACTGATCAGAAGCTACGTGTTTGTGACATTTGTGGAGCTTTTCTGAGCGTATATGATAGGTATAATTTTTATATTCTCTCTCCAAACAAGTGCAATCCTTTCCCTTTTTTTTCTTTTCACGAGGGAAACAAATAGTATTTGGGTTTCAAGTGGTTCAGCTTTTGACCCAACTATATACCTCCTTGTTACCAGCAGGCTTTTGGGCCCAGTTTTACGAGGATAACTTTTGCAGCTAAAGAATGTGCGTCATTTTCTGTTTTATATATTTGTAGATCATGATATTGTTAGAATATCATAGGGCAACTTATTATGCGTGCACTTCCCTTTCATTGTTGACATCCTTTTGAAAATGTCTTTCTGCTCTTTTCAGTGACCGACGACTTGCAGATCATTTTGGAGGGAAGCTTCATTTAGGCTATATGCAAATTCGTGAGAAACTCACAGAGCTTCAGGTATGGAAAATGAAAAAAATTGCTTGCTTGGACTATTTGTCAATAGATCCATTTTCTTTCACAGCTTGTTTTTTCAGGTTAATTGTGCAAAAACTGGAAATCTGTGTGTTGAACATACCAAAACCATCTCAATTGCTTATGGTCCCCAATTCTCTATTGATGAAACTCATATGTTCAAAATTCTGCTGCAGTTTACGCATTAAAAGCAATGGCTAGAATTGGCGTGCTGTGCTATGTGGGATAATCATTGTTGTTTTACCTCATCTTTGGGATGTCTTTAAGTCGGTATTGTGAATATGTTGGCTCAGGTGCTGGTATAATATTTCACATTATACTGTAGAGATTCTCAGTTCATATTTGATCTGAGTTTTTCTGACCTCAAAGAAGAATAACCTGTTACTGTTTATTTTTCTTTCCTTTTCCTTTCCTAACCTGGTATGGCTGCTGAACTTGGAAAGGCAGTAACTCTTTGCAAAAGACACCTGGTGTATCTGACCTCAAAGAAGAATAACCTGTTACTGTTTATTTTTCTTTCCTTTTCCTTTCCTAACCTGGTATGGCTGCTGAACTTGGAAAGGCAGTAACTCTTTGCAAAAGACACCTGGTGTATCTGACCTCAAAGAAGAATAACCTTTTACTTTTTATTTTTCTTTCCTTTTCCTTTCCTAACCTGGTATGGCTGCTGAACTTGGAAAGGCAGTAACTCTTTGCAAAAGACACCTGGTGTATTGGTGTGAAATATGCAAATACATTGTGTCTAATCTGTATCTGTAGATTGGCATTATGTATGCTAAAAGATCATTAGATGTTGGATGTATCCTAGTATTTATCTTGTCAAAAGTTAAAAAAATTTGTTTCATGATTGCAAAACATCTGATTTTTGCTGACCTTTTTTGGAAGAGAATATGTGGATCTTGATCAAAGTATTACAAAAAGTTCTGATTTAATAAACCAGATTTCTTTCTTCTTCTTTTTCCGCAATTTAGTTTGAGAAATATTATTTGAGTCTATTTTGTCAAAGCTGTATTCTTGAACTTGGGTTAACGGTGATGGTGTATGGTATTATTGTGATCTGGCTGTTGTAGTTGCAACTCCCTAAAAAATTGAGAAAAAAAGGGGGAAAGAGGTAGGGAAAAGTAAAATAACCTTCACTTGCTGTTTATTTTACTGAAGATTTTCATTGATGTGTGTTACCCCTGTACTTGTTGCATTTGTGCATGTATTTCAGTCTACATATTCCTTATCATTAAAAAGTTTTCCTGTTTGGGCCTTTGGATGGTGTTGGACTGCTTGTTTGTTTTGGAGTGCTAAATTTATGTCAAACAATGCTCAACTGTGCAAACATTTGCAGTTGGATATAGCTGTTCCACTCATTAAACCAGTGGCAGTTTTCATTTGGGCTTAATCATCTGTATATCAAGTGAAGTGATATTTCATTTTATTAAAGAATGATTTTCAATTCTTCACAATTAATTTTCTAGGAAAACAAGCACCGCAAGGGTGACCGGTACAATGATAGAAGGTATTCTCATTTAAGCTATTATTTGATAGATCAAGTTTCTTATTGCAATTTTCTTCTGTCTTTCCTTCCTTGACCTTCAAATCACTGATATTTCTATCTTGTAGATCAAAAGAACGGAGTAGAGACCGTGACAGAGAATCAAGCAGGGATCGAGATTGGGGAGATAGCCGTGACCGGGGGAGGGATTATGATCGAAGGAGCAGAGATCATGACAGGTATAATGACCGGGATCGTGGATATGATCGTGAACCTGAGCGCTCCCACAGTTATGATTCAAGAAGTCTTCGCAGATCACGTTCTCGATCTAGGGAACATACAAGGGATTATGATCGCCATAGGTAGTTATTCACCCCTGTATCTGACTGTCTATTTCTTGTTTCATTTGTTTTTTAATCATGACTGCTTATCTCTTTTAACTGATTTTATTTTTTATTAGAGTTGGATAAATGTGTTTGTTCTTTTAAATCCAACAAAAATCATTTTAGAGTTCAAGTAGTTATTATTTTTGTGAGAAGTTTTTGTTATGCATCCACACGCTCCGCTTTGGAAATAGAAATGATTCCAAGCATATGATGACCGGAAGATATCCACATGATTTCAATTAGTATATTTCTAAAGGGAGCAATCATTAAGATGGTACCTCCCATATTGCTTGAGGGGGAAATAAATCCCTGTAATCATTTGAACTTGAAAACCTACTTTGTAAGTGAGATCCAATCAATTCCTCATTTCCTTTTCTACCTGGGCCTCTTTATTCCTTACTCCGATTCTTTCTTCTCTTCGCCTCTCCAATTAACAGAGAATTTTCTGGGAGGGGAGTAGAGAAATGTCAATGCTCTGGACTTCCCGCTGCAAAATTTTATTTTACAAAAATAGATTTCAACTGTTACTAATTCAAGTTACTAGGCTTTAGCTCTTATATCTATCATCACTAAAGCTGTTTCCTTCGCATACAAACCAATCCACTCAGACAGTCCTGTGTTTACAAAATTAGATTTCAACTGTTAAGAATTTGATTGCTGTTACATTTGCCATAGCACCCCAGACATAATGCTTCCCCTAGACTATTCAGTTAACATGTTAGCATATTTGGTCACTGCAATGTGGATTTTTTGATTATTTTTGGTTCTTTTGTTCTAACTGTTTATACTGCGAGCTTGTTACTGATGGCTTCCTAATTCTCACTTTTTCAGGCGCTATGACCGATATTAGGATCTTGTTGCTGAGCAGTTGGGTATGGAAATTTGTGTTTGTTGCCTAGGTCAGTAAACTTGTGGTTTTGAATCTCAAGTACGAGTTTCTGTCTTTCTGATACTTTCAGTGGAGTTTGACAGTTTTCTGCTAATATCTTGACACCGAAGTTGAACTGTTTTCTAAGTTCTTTATGTTTATAGTCATGCCTGTGCAACATGAATTTCAGAGCTGCCCGCCCTTTTCATTCTTCTCATATTATTATCCTTGCCTCCCCGCCCACTCACACAAGTGTCATGCGTGGCTCAGCTGTAGCTAGGGTTTTATCTACAGAAATTTCCTTACCCTTGATGTAGTTTAGATTCAGCTCTAATGGCTTTATGCTACCGGTGGTGTTGAGGATGCTGCTTTGACAAATTGTAATTCTTTTTCCATGACAACAAATTCACAGAAGCTTTATTTTTGGGTTTGGGAAAGTTGGATTGGGTTGTCCAGCATGAAGCTGGTACCTGTTTACTTTCTATATTTGCTTACTAACGTAGTTTTTTTTCCCCCACCAGAGTGAAAATCAGGACACGTACATTCTAGATAAATGTTAGTAAAAAGTGTCCGTCCAGTGGCTGTGAGATGCAGCTGAATTCGATTTTGTTTTTCAAATTTGCCTGACATTTTGGATCTCTGAGCATGTGCTCTCTCTTGGTTTTGAAAAATCCCAAGATTACTACACAAATATAGGTGCTTTTGGGTTCATCACCTCTTTTTTTCCCTCTTTCTATATAGGGGGTTCAAAATCCAAGATGATTCTTTCTTTACTTTTTCTAAAAGGTTGAAGCAAGAAATGTGGTTACTGGTAGATTTTGTTAGCACCTCGATGAACAGAAGTTAATCTTATTGAAATCTACAACTACATTCAATTTGTCATTGTTCAGCGTAAATTTCATTCTAGTAGTGGGTAAAGTGCCAATTCTTTTGCTTGCGCATTATATTGTCTATTGAAATGTTTTTAAAAAACAGTAGTTACAAATTTAGCTATTTGCAAGCGGGTAAAAGGCACGTTCTTTAAAAGAAAATATGCCCTGTCGCTCATTTTAGATTCTACCCTTTACTCGTACCACCGTTAAGGATGTGTGTGGCCTTATGTCCGAACTCCGTTATTGTTTGCAGTTGTCCTCAGCGTAGTTTATGTCCACCGAAATGGTTCATCCTTCGGGGTTCACACAGTATTAGTCAGTGATGTCCAAGGTCACTTTGGTTCTTTAGATTATTGACTCTCTGCGTCCTGTGCTGTGCTGCCAAAGACTCGTTTCCTTCCTTGTCGCCTGTAGTATGGATTTATACAATTAAGAAAACAACAGGAGCAAGCCCTTGAAGCTGAGGCGTGAAACTACTCATGTTTACTGGTTCAACCCTATATATCATCTCTAGATGATGACCTTTTTAACGATGTCAGACAGCGTTGTGCGTTTTTTCTGCTTATCATGTATTGGAGGGGTGTTTTCAAATGTGAAAGATGCTTTGCTGAGGACTTATATTTGATCCGCAATGCTTTTTCTACCAGCAAGAAAGACGTCTAATGTTTCATTCTAGACTGTTGAAATAAAATACAAATGGAAAAATGGTATGTGTTATTTAGTGAAAACTATTTAATGTATGTTTTTTTTCATTTGATTTAGATATTTGAGATTGAAAATAAATTTAAATAGTCAAATTTGGAACATTGGAGCCCAACTGACGTGCAGCCGGATCCAGTCGAGAACCCCACTGATTCCGGGCCCTGCCTCACTATGGCTAATGCTAAGAGAATTTTTGAAATAAAAAACTGAGAAAATAATATACCCTAGAAAATATTTTTAAGAAATAGTATACTTTATATATATATATAAAACAAATCTGAGGTGCAACCACGGTACCGTTAACAATACCAAGAAAGGTGACACCCTGATTTATATATAATACCCTTTTTTATTGTACACTCTCCTCCGTTGTATTTTTATCGCGCCTTCTTCACCTCAAGCAGCACACACCCTCCCCTCCCTCTCTGAAAATGGCTTCCATCTCTCTCCTGCGCCTATCTCCCATTCCCACACCAAAAACCCTATCAAAATCCCACCCCTTTTCTTCCTTCAACCCTCCCTTAACTCCCTTTCTCAAATTCCCCCCTAAAACCCGTCTGTCACAAAAATCCACCGTCACCCGCATGTCATACAATCCCACGCCCGCCACAGATCGGTTAGTCTCGGCCGTTTCATACACCCTCCCTTTCTTTAACTCTCTCCAGTACGGACGGTTTCTTTTCACTAAATACCCATCTCTTGCTCTCCTAGTTGACCCTCTAATCCCTCTCTTAAGCCTCTACAGATCAATCCCATATGCAAGTTTTGTGGCTTTTTTTGCTCTCTACTTGGGTGTGGTGAGAAACCCAAGTTTTAGCCAGTACGTGAGGTTCAATGCTATGCAAGCTGTGACGTTAGATGTTCTATTGGTGGTGCCTTTGCTTTTGACCCGGATCCTTAGTCCGGGCCGGGCCGGGTTAGGGTTTAAGTTGATGGTTTGGGGTCATAATGCTCTGTTTCTGTTTAGTTGCTTCTGTTTTGTTTATGGGTTGGCAAGTTCTGTTTTGGGTAAGACTCCTTATTTGCCCTTTATTGCTGAGGCTGCTGGTAGACAAGTATGAGTGGTAACTTCTTTTTTAAAAACATTTCTTGAAAAAAAAAAAAGGTGCAATTGGTTGAAGCCGTAGGTAAGAGGGTTTAGTACCAGTGGTTTGGTTGTTTTGGGGCTTGAACTTGTAACTGAATTGTAGAACTGAATGTTCTAATTTACTAGTAGTGGTTTCTTTCCAAGCTTGCTCTTTATTCTGACATTTGTTGGCCAAAGATGATGTCTGGTTATGTGAATGAGGAATTGTCTGCAAAGCGTAATGATTTGTTATGAACAATGAGCTTACTCTCTCCGAGTGATTGGTTTTATTTTAACTGTGTTGATAATTAAATGTTGATTGGGATTTTGTTTTGTGAAACTATTTCTCTGTCCATTCTTGTTTCTGTTGAAAATTCTGGGATTCTTCCCTCTACGTACTGTGTACTATCGTTTAAGAGGGGTATCATCCCCTTCTTCTAACGTATAATTGCCTTAGAATCATCATCTTCTGAGTTGTTTTTTTTGTTTGGATGAAGGCATATGTTGAAACCACATCACACCTTATAGGCGCAAGTTGGTTTGAAATTTGGATGTTGTTGTGTTCTTAGTCTTTTGCATGAAATCTCTCTCTCAAATTAAAGAGAAGTATAGAAATTGAATCACCATTTTGTTTTTAAAAAAATTAAAAATCCTAAAATATACACTAGTTCTAGTATTTCAGGTTTTTGAATCAGAGGTTAGTTATAAAGACATTGTTTTTACCATATTTTTTCAAAGGTTTCTAATTAGTCAATGAACGAGAGTCTTGCAATTCAATCATTTTTTTTTCTTTTTTCTTTTTTTTTATATCTATGTTTTTTTGTTTTTATTAAAAAAAACATTTTGCTAGGTTTATATTAGTTTTTTAAAACTAAGAAACTTGGTGACCTAGTTATTAAAACCAAATTTAACCAAATAACTTTATTAAAACTCATGTATTTTTAAACATGTCTTAATGTAAAAATTAACATGCAAGGTTCATGTTAATAAAAAATTGTTGGTAGTTCGATAATGTATTTTTTTAGCATGTGTTAAAAGATTCATTGATCTAATTATTAAAAATAAGTTTAATCAAAACATCACTGTATCTTAAAATGATGTATTAGATCTATATGAGTCTTTAAAATTAAAAGGCTTATTAACCTAATTATTTAAAAAGTTTAAACAAAAAATATAAAAGAGAAAAACCTTAACACAAACACAATGGAAAAATAATACATTACATTTCACCAAGACTCATATTATTCATCGTGGTGTGTGTGTGTCTATATATATATATATATATATATATATATATATATATATATATATATATATATCAAAAGAAGTCAGGTATAAAATGACACAAAAGCTGTTGAAGCTGGTTGCTTAAATTAAGATGTTTACCAAGTCTTTTCTGTTAGAATAAAACTTCTAGTCTATAGGGTTGTCCTAGTCTCTAGGAATATTGTTACCTGATATTGTGAGATTCCTCATAATACTGCACTTTATTTGTTTCCCGTTACCATTGTAAGGCTATTTAATGAGCCACACTTATCATTCAATAATTAAGCAACCTTAATCATTTTGTGCACACTTTAAGCAAGCTACTATTCTTGTTCATTAAGTGTAACAAAGTGGTATCAGAGCCTAGTTGAGAGAATTCTGAGTGAGAGAGTTTAGGAACAGCAGTATCCTAAAAGAGAAACACTGTGAGGAGATTGTGAGAAACACCAAGAGAAAAGAGTGAAGTATTAGAGTGAACTGAGAGAAGAGAAACAGAGTGAGAAGAGAGAAACACTGTGAGAAGATTGTGAGAACCACCAAGAGAAAAAGAGTTAAGAGTGAACTGAGAAATGGCTGCTGAAGGGCAAAATTTTTTGAGCATTCCTAGGTTCGATGGGGACTATGATCACTGGAGCCTATTGATGGAGAATCTTCTGAGATCAAAAGAATACTGGAGCTGCATTGAAACTAGATTTACAGAACCTGATGAAGGAGAAACATTGACTGCTGCACAAAAGAGACACCTTGAGGACTGCAAACTCAAGGATCTAAAGGTTAAAAACTACCTTTTCCAGTCAATCGACAAGTCAATCTTGAA
>Ga0325405_1000647_pt1 | contig 34128 bp, 15 predicted proteins | sample PopdelMetagenome_21_FD_205663 | JGI IMG/M metagenome (GOLD analysis project Ga0325405, IMG submission 205663) | Populus deltoides microbial communities from Bellville, Georgia, United States - Xylem-Control-R2 | ecosystem: Host-associated > Plants > Phyllosphere > Stem > Wood/Secondary xylem... | reverse complement strand
TTTAGAGTTTTGAGAGTCAAAAAAAAGTGTCAATAGAATACTGTATAAATTAATTAGAAGTGATTTAAAAAACTTAATTTATATTATTTTAGGCTTCATGTGATGTATAAATAGCCATGTGTTGTAAAAGTGGAATTAGCCTAGTTTTTAGGAGTTATATTAATGTTTTAGTCTTTTTTTTATTAGATATAAATTTGAATTTTCACATTATTATTAACATATATTTTATATTATCATGTTCCAAATAAATAACTAGTTTCCTTATATAGAATAAATCTTTTATTTTTGGCACATACAATTTTAATTAAAGAAAGATAATATATTTAGTATTTACCAATAAAATTCTTTTAATACATGTGATGATTATTTAAGTTTAGGTAGGTGGGAAATAATATGCTTTGTGTGTTTGGGAATTGGAATTATGATTGTACCCAGAATTCAATCAATTAGTGTTATATCTTAATGCCAAAGCACTTTTGTTATGGAACATCACAAACATGGATGGTAAAGAGCATTCACTGATTTAGATTTTTAGTATATTTATATCTTGAAAAAAAAAACTTAGATATTCGTATTTTATTTATTAAATTTTGAATAGCTATTTGGATATTTATTACCTAAGTCTTATTTATTATTTGGCATGAAATAAAAAGATAATGTATATATTTGAGATAAATATACATATTAAATAGAATTATACATATGTGTGTATTGTGTTAATATTAAACCTAAATCAGCCCAAACATGTTTTTTTAGTATAATCTTAACTCTTCAACTATCTATTATATAAACACTAAAATTTTTTTGTTTCTTTTCAATAAAAGATAGAGTTTTCAAAAGATTTTGGGTTTTACCAAAATATGTCAACTAAGAATTCTTCAAGATTAATTTCTTACTTATATATAATCTGTTTAAATCAAATTAATGTTTTATGTTAAAAAGTATTTGTTAAAAATTAAATTTCAATAAAATTTTAACTATAAAAATAAGTGGACTTCATTTTTAATGTGACTTCAAATATGTCCATTAATCATGTTTTTAATCAAATACTTTAATTCAGTATTTGCTTCCTGTCGCTGTAGCAGCTACAGTGTCAAACAGTCAATAAGAGTTAAAGACTTCGGATAAATCCCCAAGTGATCTCATGCATGGATGGAGTACACGTGCAAAAGATGTCGTAGTTTGTTAGCAGTGGTTTTGGTGCTATAAATGTCACATTGGCACGGTGGCTGGCACGGTGGCTTGCTATCTATTACAGCCGCCAGATTAGATTTGCAACATGATTGATGACACTGACTTAGTTCTTCTCCGCTTTATACCCCAAACCTTGACTTCAATGAGACGCTCAATTCAAGTAATTCCATCCCCTTGGATATTTATTCAAGTCAACTCGATGTCCTGCTAGCTCAGGATTTAACTCAGGTCAAGTTTCATGTCAAATCAAATTATAAATTTTGGTCAAATTCTATTAATTTAGGTAATGTTTGTTTTTTTAAAAATCGATTCTAAAAAATTACTTTTTAATTTTTTTATATTTGTTTTTTATTAAAAAAATTGGTTACCAAAAAATACTTTCCAGTTAATAAAATTATGACTTAGTTTCTAGAAAAGTATTTTCCTGAAAAATTTAGACGGAAAACACTTTCTAGAAGTTGCGAAAAAATTAGAAATGTCATATTATTTGCTGATTATATCAAATTTGATCCTCAAACTTTTGATTGCTATATATATTTTGTTTTGAATATTTATTTTTCAATTTCATCTTTTAAAATTTAATTTTTATATTAATTTTGGTCCTCATTTTTATAATTGTTATTTGATTTTCCTTTATCATTTTTTTTATTGAAATTTTTTATCTATCAAATTTGATCCTCATTCTTTTGATTGTTACTTATTTTATTTGAAATAATTTATGAAATGTTAATTATTATTATTTTAATTTCTTCATCTTTTTTTTAGATTTGATCTCTATTATTCTGATTATTATTTATTTATTTGAGATAATTTATGAAATTATATTTTTTTTCAATTTCATTCTTATTCAACTTTTTAATTTGGAAGATTTGTTCCTCATTATTTTAATAAACTTGAGAAAAATAAAATATTAATAAGTTATTTTCCAACTCATTTTCCATGACATAACCAAATACTGGAAAATATTTTCCAACTTATTTTTCATTACACTACCAAACATCAGAAAATAATTCACTTTTCCGGAATTCATTTTCCAAAAGAAAACTACTTTCTAACAAATAAACGAGGCCTTAAAAGATCAGATTAGTTTAATTTCTTAAAAAAAAACATCATTTCAATTTATTTTTAAAAAAATTAAATAATATCATTTTAGGTTAATCAATTCAAGAATTTGATCTATGATGTGAATTTTATGCCACCTGATTTTATAATTAAAGTACGTGGTGGTACTACTTGTGCTCATCTTTTTAAGTTTGGTTTTGTATTTCTATATTTTTACGATTCGCTTTCCATTTGAGATATACAGGGACACAGTGTATGAGCTTTACCTTCCATTTGAGATAGACGAGGACACAGTATATAAGCCTTGTACAGTTTGTTGAATACTTTTGAATAAGAAAGGAGCAAAATGAAAATTGATGATAATAACAAATCCTCCAATAAAAAAACTACACAAACTCTCCATTGGTTTGCTTTGGAGAAGCCCTGCCCCATTCCACCCCTTTGTGCCGGTTGAGAAAGAGTTTTAATCATTTGTGTTTCCTTATGTACAAATACTGTGATTTGAAGCGGTGGAACAAACAGCTGGAATAGCTCAGTTGGTTAGAGCGTGTGGCTGTTAACCACAAGGTCGGAGGTTCAAGCCCTCCTTCTAGCGCTTTCGTTTTTCCTTTTTGCCTCCTTTCTTTTTTCCCCTGTTTCTTGCGGGACTTTAATTATATCGTTTTTGAGCCCATAAAAAATACATTGCACAAAAGGAAATATATTTCACAGAATATGGAAGCCATTTTCTTGGATAAAGAAGTGATCTCTTGAATCTTTAACCCTTTCTCTCCCATAACAATGTTTATGCTAAGGTGATGATTTATTGTTAGCTTGGTAGTGTGGTTTCGGTTGATTTTCAAATAATTTTTCGTGTTGAAATACATGCTAATGATGTTTTTTTATTTTTTTTAAAATTATTTTTGACATCAGCACATCAACACGATCCAAAATATATTAAATTTTAGTAAAAAAATGAATTTTTTGGGAACGCGGTTTACACCGTGTTCCCAAACGGTTTTTTAATGTACTATTTGCACTTGAAAATAGAAAATATATCCTTTTAATCATTAGGTTAATCTCCTCATGTTTCTATATATATTATTTAATAGTAGTAATTAGACTTGCTATGGTTAACTCAGACATTATAATTATAGTTACAAACTGTTAAATATTTTTATTTATTGTATTGTTATAACTTATCCTGCGCTACGCTTCAATAGCTTAACTAATTATCAAATAATGATGTTATTATAAATATTATTGTAAAATCACGACTCAAACATACATTGTTAATTTTAAAAGTAAAATAAATTCCATTTACTTTGTAATTATGATCTATTAAATAGATTTATTGAATGCACTTCAAAAATTATCTTTTTTTTTTTTAATTTAGCTAATTGCTTTATAATTGTGATAAAATTACAAAGAGTATAATTTTAATAATATAAATGTTTCTCATTACCTGAAGGTATGTTTTATTAAGAAAGATGATTTGGGTAAAATGAAAGAATGGATGAGGATTAATGGATGACTTACCATCTTTCTTGTTGTTTGGCTAATAAAAAAGGAGAAGGATTAGAGTTAATTCATCCAAATAAAAATATAATCCATTCAAATGGGAAGATGAAAGTAATATTATTTCACATTGGCTAGGAGATGAGGACCTTAATTGTTTATATAGTATAAGGGTCACATCTCTTTTTAAGAGGTGTTTTTTTAAGAACAAAACTCACTATGTGGCTCCGACTCGTCAGTTAAAACACTATTTCTTGAAGGGCCTATCATATATAAGAATGAGCACACATTATCATTGACGATGCATGTCGATGCTATTATCCTACATCGACTAAGAGACGAGGATCTTAATCACTTATACAGCACAAGAATCACTTCTCTCATTGAAAAACACATTTCAAGAATATAATATATTATTCGACTGTGACCTATTAATTAAGATAATATCTCTTAGTAGGCATGTTATGTGTAAATATGGGTATACATTATCAAAAGAATTAAAAATTATAACTAAGAAGTGATTAGAGAGGTACTTCCAACCCTTCTTGAATACCTATCTTTCTTGTTCAATTTCTCATTCTCCATACCTCATTTCTCATCCATCTAAATCTCTCTTGATTAAAAAAAAAAAAGTGTTGGGTAAGGGAAGAGATATTGTTCGAGTTATAAAGAAACTACTTATGAGTGACTATGAATTAACAAACAAGTATTTACACTTATTATATTTTAAATAACATGTTATTATTTCACATAAAAAACACTATAATTACAATGACTCAAGGCAAGCATAGCAAACCGATGCAGAAGACGTTAATTCTACAAGGCAAGTATGGGACGAATGTGATATGTTTGGGCATATGAGATTTGAGCAATCTGATTCAAGAATAAAATGGGCTAAATAGACAGTAGCTATTGTTTCCTGGGCCAAGAGATTCTTCCGAGGAAATTGGGACTTCAAAAGTAGCAAAGTTTTCGATTTCTATGAAGAGGTCCAAAAGAATCATATATAGCCTTCAAAATGTTGAGAGCCAAAACCGTGAGCGGCAGGATTCGAACCTGCGCGGGCAAAGCCCACATGATTTCTAGTCATGCCCGATAACCACTCCGGCACGCCCACGACTTATGTTAGTGGTAATACATGATAATAATATTCTAGATATTATGTGTTGACAAACTTTCATGCACCGAAGGCAAGTCTTGTAAGCAAATCGAAGTGAATGCATAAAATATTCGAGATCATCTCAATAAGATAAACTTTGAGCATTGAGATTTAATGTCAAGACGGGACTTGTACACATGCCTAATTAATATTTGTCGGACATTGCATGTGCATGCTACATGCATTTATTTGTTTTAATTTATATTTTTATTGTTATTTATCAATGAAAATAGAAAAAAAATATATGGGCCTATTTAGCTTCTAAGAACATTTTAAGCAAAAAAAAAAAAAAAGAAACCCTCCATTAATTAATGACATTTAATTCAATGCACAATACAAGAAATAAATGGGATATATAAGATTTTTCCCATCCATGCTACACCCACGTGGTAGTCCATAAAATCAGTCACAATTCACTGGGGTATCTCATGGTGTCCCATAATTAAAGGCATTAAAAACAGGATTTACTAATTTAAATAGGAGCATGCATGAACATGAGCTAGGATGCGATTAAATATTGTAGGCTATTGGCAAAGCACGAATCACTTCACATGCCATGCGCCATGCTCTGCTGTTAAGGTCACGAGGAGCAATGGATCTGGTTAAATTGATGTGTTAATGCTTTCGATATGGTGTGTGGGTTTTATTTGTATAAATCTTATTTTATTAACATTTTTCTTTCATTTTTTCACCCAATAGCAGCCTAAGAAACAGATTTTATTTGAGTATTTGGATGATTTTTAGGAAGAGTTGTAAATTTGGGTAATTATTTGAGTTTTTTCCTTTATGTGACTCAAAGATTTTTCCCTTTCCAAATTGATTTCTGATAACTTGAATTTACAATCATTGATGATCTTATCTTATACGAAGGTTCAATCCACGAGACGAACTCTCCAAGAAATCAAAATCCAACGAAGAAAAAAGGGGCTCTAACATGGCAATAATGACTATGGAATCTAATTGTGATATTAACTTTGAATAAAGTTACAATTATTAGGCCATTAATTAGTGTATTATGTTCATGTGCATTGAAGTCAGCAAGACAGGTTTAAGAAATCAAAGCACTTCCTTGAAAATACAGCTCCATTGTTGTACATTTTGATGTCAAGATTTTTTAAGAGTTTGAAAATCATCAAATGCTGAACCCACAATATGGTCCACCCGGTGCCCTACAAGGCAACAAGAGTATTGAGACATTTCATCATTAAGAAAAAATGAGGACCCATTTTGTTGGGATATTGTTGGGTTTGATAGTACAACCAACAATTATAATCATAGTTTTTAAATTTAACTCGACCCGACAGGTCGACTCGGGACCTGACCAACCCGGAGCTGAAACCGGGCCGGATTGAAAAACAAATAAGGGAAGGAAAAACTCGGTGTGACCTGGTTGCCTAGCGGGTTGACCTGACAATACCCGATCAAAAACCTGGTTGTAATTTATTGATATATATATATATATATATATATATATATATATATATATATATATTTTACTAAAATAATGTCGTGTTAATTTTTTTAAAAATTTTTTCACTTGGACGACTCGGTGACCCAGAACCTAAAACCTGGATTTTAGACCAAACCGACCACCAGGCTGAATTTAAAAATTATGATTATAATCAATTGTCAAGTGTTGGATTGAGATACACAGATTAAGATGCGGTAATCTCATATATTAGCATATCCCTGTCGAAAGAATTTACAAGAAGAGAAAAATATAGAAAGTAGAATAAAAGATACAATGTGGAAAAGGAAAGAAAAAATTATAAGAAAAATAAAGCAAAATTATAAGAAAAATAAATTTAATCATAAGAAAAAAAATAAAGCAAAATTAAAAGGTATAAATTTAAGGATAAAGCATAAAGATAAATGTAAAACGTAATTAAGATGCATGAAAAAAAGATAAATTTCTATTAGAAACAAACCATTAAATTAATGCAATAATAATTTTCTCTATTTGTAGAGAAATATCAGGCTTGATGGCTAAACAAACTCAAAGATTAAACTAAGCTAATTATAATATAATCTCAATAGAACAATACTTTATAAATAAAAACAACTCAGCATATAAAATATCTACCTTGCTTTCACAACTTCACTGCCGACTATATTGCTCAATTCAATTGTCTTGCTTGTGCCGATTCAGTCCTTGGATTCCTTGAAGTATTGCATTTTGTCCCTATTGTTCCTTAGACAAACATGTTGGTCCTTAACAAGGATTTCTTGTAGATGTAAACAGCTACGAATTCATACATCAATCTGATTGAGAGGATTGGCTGCTTAAACTCCGATCAATGAAGGACTCGGTGAATACGCCTGAAAACTTGCCCAAAGGCTTCCTTGCTACTTAAAAAAAAAAACCACAATTTTACATATTTTTAGAGTTTTTTAAGTCATTAGTGGTTGTCAAAGAACCAATTCGATCCAATAATTTAAATTGTTAAATAAAATTTCAAAATATGATTTATATTATTCTTTAACATAACCCATCAAGTAAAAACTCTTTAGACTTGAAACTTGCTCCAATTCATATTATATTGTGCTTAGTTTTTATCAAATAAATAAGGATGGTGAAATTCGAACTGATGACCGTTTGAACATTAAAACCTGATACCATATCAAATAATCAATTTAACCTAATAATTTAACTTATTAAATAAAATTTTAAAATATAATTTATATTATTTTTTATATGTGGTTATGAGACATTTATCAACACACACCAATAAATTATCAGAAAGTCTCATTGCAAGCCGGTAACAACTGCCATTGTAAAGAATGTTGGATTGTTGGGGAGCACAATTGCCTCCCCTTTTCGCACATAAGACTCTCAATGGAACATAGATACAATAATCATAGTTTTCAATTAATTGGTTTGTGGGTTTGTGTCACGCAGGAGACATCACAGCTCAAAGAGCATGCCCTCGATCTAGCCAGTCTAAACAGAATCTAGTAAGCTTTCTGTTCTTGTGCTTCTTATTCTTTGCGTGGGAAATCTCCTTTCTTTTGCATTTCGTTCAATCTTTTCCTGGATAAATCTAAACGTTCATCAAAATCTGATGCTATGCTATATATGTTCCCTCGAAAAAGGAAAAAAAGAAAAGAAAAGTAGAAGAGATGCTGCTGTACTGTAGGCTCTCTCTAATTTTCCTTTAATTTTTCAGAGAAGATGTTCTATCTTTCTTTTTCCGAGAATAGATAGAGAAGTTCTTGTATCCGATAAAATTATAAAAAGAAAAAAAGTGGGCAAAAGGAGTATTTCTTGAAGAAGTTTTGACAAAGACAACATGTTGTTTTTCTTTTAAGACACCTTTTGTTATTGATAATTGTTTCCCGTAAACGTTAATTTAGATACAAATTTATCAGTGCAAGACAATTAAGAATCCATAGATATTGCTTAATTTTGGCACTTGAATATATATATATATATATATAAGGCAAACTGAGGCAAAACATAAAAAAAAAAAGATAAAAAAAAGAAAGTATCAGCTTAAGAAAAAAAACTCAAGCAAACTCGGACAAAGCTTCTAAACCTAGTTTAATCTTTTAAATTTGTATCTCGTGAAATCCTAACTAATTTAATTTTAAATGATGAAATTATGAAAAAAAAAACATATTAATAAAGAACTCGCAAAAGCAAAAAATATAAGAACAAATATAATGGTAGAAAAAACTCAAGGAGGTTGAAATTATATATATATTTATAATTTTGAAAATGATCTTAAACAAAATAAATAGCAATAAAAAAAATGAAAATCCAGTTTGAAAGATTAAAAAAATCATAGAGGGTGAAATTGAAAAAAAATTATAATCTGATAGATTATTTATAGATTAAAAAATAGTAGGAGTGTGAAATTGATAAACATTTTTAATTTTATACATTGTTCAAAATTAAAAAAAATTAATAATCAAAATAACAAAGACCAAATGTAAAAAAAATAAAAAAAATATAGGGTTGGTCTAAATTTTAGAATAGGATGGCGCTGAATTCCAGGTGGAGAGAGAAAAAAAACTATCGTCAATATCAAACCCGAGACGTGTTAGGGCACGCGTCATCTCATTACATTAAGAGCACCAATACATTTCAAACGCCGCGGCGGAAGGCGGCATTTGGTGGTTGGAAGACCCTGCACACGCCACCTAAACAGTGTGAAGTTGTCCACACACGCCAACATGTTTTTTTAATAATATTTAATATATGTCAATTACAATAATATTTCTGAGTAACCTTTAAATTTACAAATATACCAATGTGGAATGACAAAAAAAAAAAAAACTCTTGTGAGAGAGTACGTTGATTTTGTCTTTAAAGACATTTAAAAAATTACACTATTTTGAAAAAACTTAAAAGACCAAAACACCTTGAGTAATAAGTATTGTATTATTTTATTCTAAGATTAAATTAATAATTTTATTTTGCAATAAACAATGAAATGATTAATCCAACCTTATAATATTTGTGAAAAATAATTATCATGATAAAAAAAATCATCTTGCTCTCAATATATAATTCAAAAATTTCTTGTTCCAAGAATAATTTTATCATTTTACTATCAGAATGATAATATTTTGTTTCTTACATGCAATAACTTTCCTTCTCCCTTTAGGGTTTTTTTTTCTAATTTAATTTAATATAGTTATGGCACCTACTCTTCGAGATCAAATTAATAATTGGACATGCTGTCTTCTCTCATGTAATGTCGTCCTTCAAGCTCAATGTACCCTAAAGGTAAGTGTATGACCAGCTGGACTCCATGAATTATCATGGTTAACTACTCTTAACGTCATCTTTTCAACACAATTTCATCATGGCTTGAATCACAAGGTGGGTCTCCAAACTGTTACCAAGCTTCAATGGCGCGTAATGATTGTAGTGAAAAACATCAACGAAATAAGTGGTCAATGTCGCAAATAGTTGTCGTCTTCGTGATGTAGACAAATCAATTTATAGCTTGTAAATTGGACAAAAACAAAATTGCGTACATAAACTCAATGTAGGATTTGATTCCAAGTTTTCCCTCTCATTATATGTATAAATTTTGGATATTTTTCAATGCAATCATAGAATTTATAGTTCACCATAGAATCATATGAATCTCAGAAAAAAATTCATATGCTTGTTGTCCACACTATTAAAAGAAATAACATTCTCATGGATACAATACATAAAGAATCAACCAAATTATCCATATGATCAAGAAAGTTGCATAAAAAAATACTAAACTATAAATTAGGTTCAGAATTGAACCCTCACGCTATGAGAAAACCATTGTTTTTTTTAATAAAAAACAAAGACAATAAAAAAAATGAGTCATCTGTGATTGGTTTCGCTAAGAGAAAAAAAGAACTTGCTTTCAAAAATATGAGGCACAGGGAAAAAATTGATACATAACTATATTTATTAAGAAAAGTGTTCTGAAACGCAATAACATATTAAAAGATGTTATTTAGAGTGTCGGAACCATTTTATTGTTAAGTTTTCGAAATACATACACGCAGCAGAAATAGTAAATTTAAATTTTTTTAGAAGTTCTAAGAATTTTTTTAGACTGATCTAGAGTTGGTTAGTGCTCATACAAAGATACCTGAACATTAGATGTTGTTTTCAGCTTTAAATATTTATTTCAAAATTAAATTATCACAAACCACAAGTTATTTTAAGAAATTTTATAAACCTTTTAAGTAGAGAGGGATTTATGCTTTATAAGGTAAGCATTACAACAACCATTATTTTTATTCCCAGGACTGTGCATGTATGTTACTGTAAAACATGATTATGTGTTAGTTAGAAGTAAGACTGTCTTACGAAGGTTCTCACAATTTAGAACCATAGTACCGGGCAGTTTGTTTTTCTTTTTTCCTACGTGAAAAAAGAATGCTAGGTTAAGAAAATTCAAAACATTAGTTATTCATCTAATTTAAATAATATAAATAAAAAATATAATAAAAATAATAATAATAAAAAAGATAAAAAGAATTAGACTTGAACCCATCAAGATTATTAAACCACTTAAAGTTGAAGGATGAAACTGTTAAAAAATAATTTAAAAAAAAACAAAAATAATCATGTTAAACCGGGTGAACTCGCAAACTCTATAACTATAGGTATAAGATTGTAATAATCTCATAAAAAGAAAAACAAGAAAAAAAATTTAAAGGAAGAAATTAAAATAAATCAATTTAAAAAAAAATCAATCATGTTAACCTTTGAAACTGGTGATTATAGTCATGAACTTGTGATTAACTTTATAGAAAGCAAACTGAGGTAAAACTTAAAAAAAAAAGAAGAAGAAGATAAAAATAAGAAAGTATCAGTTTAAGAAAAAAAACTCAAGCAAACTCGGATAAAGCTTCTAAACCTAGTTTAATCTCTAAAATTTGTATCTCATGAAATCTTAAATCTAATTTCAATCAAGAAACTTAATTCTCAACTAATTTAATTTTGAATGGTGAAATCGAAAAAAAATATCAACAAAGAACTCGCAAAAGCAAAAAATATAAGAACAAATATAATGGGGATAAAAATTGATAGAAAAAACCCAAGGAGGTTGAAATTATATATATAATTTTGAAAATGATCTCAAACAAAATAAATAGCAATAAAAAAATAGGGATCCAGTTTGAAAGATTAAAAAAATCATAGAGGGTGAAATTGAAAAAAAATTATAATTTGATAGATTAAAAAATAGTAAGGGTGTAAAATTGATAAACATTTGTAATTTTATAAATTGTTCAAAATTAAAAAAAATATAATAATCAAAATAACAAAGACCAAATGTGAAGGAGAAATAAATTGCAGGGCCGATCTAAATTTTTGAATAAGGTGGCGCTGAATTTAAGGTGGAGAGAGAAAAAAAAAACTATCATCAGCATCAAACCCGAGACGTGTTAGGGGCACACATCATCTCATTACATCAAGGGCACCAATACCTTTCAAACATCGCCGCGGAAAGCGACATTTGGTGGTTGGAAGACACTGCACACGCCACATAAACCATGCGAAGTTGTCCACACGCGCCAACATGTGTTAATGTAATTATTATCCTTTCATCATGAATGTTCTGATTTAGACATTATTCTTTTATTTGTTAAATCATGTTAATTCTTAACATTATAGTTATTGATTCTTTGAATAAGATTTTGAAACTCTTTTCAAAATGCTTTCTACATTGACCAAGGATTTCACAATCAATATTATTTGAGGTAAAATGAAATATTTTTCTTAATTCATTTAGGATGATGAATCATCTCTTGATTATTCAAATATCTTTATATAGTTTATGTTATACTCAATATTTGCTCGTTTGTTACCATTGATTAAAACAATGTGTGGTCACAATCAAAGCACAATGACATGTCTATTTTATATATCCCAAAGTTAGTGGTTCAAAAGATCACAACAATGCAGTCTTAGCTTCTATGGGGAAAGGGTATTGATAATAGAAAAATCCACAAGTTGGCTTGAAAAACAGTGGTGAAAGAAAAAGATAAAGGAAGGCTTAGTATTGGGTCTGTCTTGGCAAAAAATAAAGCTCTCCTCTTCAAATGGATTTGGAAACTGTGATGTAATGACAAGGCTAGATGGGCTGACTATATTAGGGAAAATACATACCAAACTTCAGCAGTGGGTTGCCTCAATTTAGCAAAAAACTCTCAATGATTTGGAGAGGTATCTACTTTACCATTACGATTAAGGATCATGATAGCACCCTGATAAGAGATAGCTGCAAACTTAAAATGGAAAAGGGTAACCAAGTAAATTTTTGGTCAGATATTTGGCCGACTAGTTTCTGTTTTGTCGACTCTTATTCTACTCCTTTTCGATTGTCCTTCTTGAAAGCAGGGCATATTTGTCAGATGAGATATTGGTTAGAGGATGTGTGGCATTGGAATCTGAATTGGATAAGATCCCTTCGAGCTAGAGAGAATCTGATGCTTCATAAGCTAATGTGTGTTCTAAATCTAGCAGTAATTTATTGAACGAATGAAGATAAATTGATTTGGGAATGGGGAGAGGAAGGTGAATACATTGTAGACTCTTGTATGTTTTCACTTAACAAGAGAAGATTTGTTGAAACAAAAATATATGTTACAGATGCTTTGAAATCTATTTGCCCTCCAAAAACAGAAATGACATTATGGCTGGCTCTCAATGAAGGCCTCTACACTAAAGCCTTCCTAGTTAAGAGACATATTTTGAGCCCCTAAGATGACTGCTGCCCTTTTTGTGAACACCATTCTGAAACTGTCTCTCACATACTCATGCATTGCCCTATGGTTTGGAAACTCTGGAATAAAATTGTTGCTTAGAGAGGCTTGAACTGGGTAATGCCATATCCCTTCGATGATCTTCAACGTCAATGACAAGGTCTTCTACAAGATAATCATTGTAAGTTTGAAAGATCTGTGTAGGGGGGTTATGTTTAGCGTTGTTTGGACTTTGTGGAATACCAGGAATAATTTGGTATTTGAGGAAAAGCAACCTATTTGGGAGGAAATCATATGGCATTTGTTCTATTTTGCCGCATGTTGGATAAAAAATTTGAATGCTTTATTGTGTTGACCTATACAGAAACCATGAATGCATCCCATCTTAGTCTGTTTAAGTTATGATTCTAGTTAGTTTTTTGGTTGATGTGCTATTAGGATGATTAAGCTCTCCTTTTATTTCCATGTCGTTAGACTTTGGTTTGGCTACAATCTAAGTAGCTAAAGCTTTATTTTCTTTGTTAATGCTTCCCTTTTTTATATATATATATATATTCTTGATTTCATAAAAAAAAAAGCAAGTCTGTACATCTCTTACCCAATCTATACTTAACCATTGAAATTGTATCATGCATATCATCTTAACATTAAAAGGAGAGAATAATTGCAATCGTAATTAGAATTTCAAAAGGGTATTTGTTTTGTGGTTAAAAGGTGTTTTGAAAAAAATGATTTTTTTCTAATTAATTTTTTTATATGTTTTTGGATTATTTTGATGCACAGATGTCAAAAGTGAATTTTAAAAAATAAAAAAAATTATTTTAATGTATTTATAAGAGAAAAATACTTAAAAAAATAATTATTATCACAATTTCAAACACTATCAAATCACCTCTTAATCTTTGGTTGGTCCTAATTAGATACCAAGTCTACACTTGCACGATCAAAATCATAATTATCAAATTAGATAACCTTATTTTGGACCAATCAAAAGTATCACCATAATCCTAGTCAACCTTGTCACATCCAATATTTCTGTCCTAAATGGCATCGCATCCCAATCTCTTCGGTAACGAGCCAAATTAGGTCATTTTAATCATTAATAATCCAACCAACAAGTTAGGCAAAAGCTTGACTTCATCTTATTTTATTTAAATCATTCTTATGCAAACCAAAATGGTACCTCAATAACACACACACACACACTAAAAGAAGTCCAATCAAGAAGCTCAATTCATTAAAAAAAAAAAGTAAACTTAATTTAATCTTCTAAATTTATAACATGTGAAATCTCAAACACGAGCTCAATCAAGAAACATAATTCCCAACAAAAAAGTAAGCCAACAAAAGCAATGTCAACTTGTGTTAACCTATTAAACTTGTGACCCAAGTCATTTGACTAAAAACATCAAATTTGAAAAACTTCTAAATCTAATTTTCAACTAATCAAATGTTGAGTGATTTGAAAAAAAATATGAATCATACAAAAGGATAAAACAAAATTAGCAATTATAAGCTCAACCCACCAAACCTAGAGATAAGGTTATGAGATCGGTAACCTAATAAAAAAAATTAAAAAAAAATCATGAAATTCAATTTTAAAAAAAACCATTGTTAACTTATGAAAATCTTGACCCGAGTCGTTTGACCGAAATCACTAAATATAGAAAAACCACGAAACTCAATTTTTAACAAACTAATTATTGAATGATGAAATTAAAAAAAAAATCTAACCACACAAAAAGGATCCAAAAAAAAGAAAGAGTAGTTAAAAGCCAAAAAATAGGTATGAGCCTATCTGAGTTAACTTACCAAACTCACGGGTTAGGTCATGAGATCAAGATAATCTGGTAGAAAGAAAAACGAAGAAAACTACAAAGCCTATTTTGTTAAAAAAATCAATGTCGAGTGATGAGATAAAAAAAGTAAAACAACAATGTCAACCCATGTTAGCTTATAAAACCTGTGACCCGAGCAATTTGATCAGAAACACCAAATCTGGAAAAACCATGAATCTTAATTTTCAATAAACCAAATGTCAAATGATAAAATTAATATAAATATACACAAAAAGATCCAAGAGAAAAAAAATAACAATTAAAAGAATGATGATCATATTTAAAAAAAAACAAAAAACAAATGAAAGGATGAATAATTTTGGATTAAAGAGTTAAATTGAAAAGAAAAATTAAATTAATAATATAATTAAAATAAGAAACCACCAAAAAAATAAGGAATAAATTAAAAAAATAAAATATATAATTTTTTTATTTATTAAAAGATGAAATTGAAAACAATTGAAATTTTACAAAAGAAGCAAGAAAAAATCAAGAAATAAAGAGATTCAAGACCAAAATTGAAGAAACAAAAAATAATAAATTTATATTAAAAGATAAAAAAAAAAACCTACAAAAAGACTAAGGACAAATATTACCAATCAAAAAAATGAGGATCAACACTTAAATCGTGTAACTAAGAGAACTACCATAAAATTTTAAATGATCTGCACAAATTTCAAGAGAGAAAAGAATAGAGAAAAAGAAAAATATTGTCGGAGATAATCCGACAAAAAACAACCAACACGTGTTATCTTTTAAGAAAAAGGATATCATGAAAAATCTAATAACACGATAAAAAAAAGTTTTTTAATGGTTAGAGTCAGTCGCACGCAACACCTAAAAGCGACGGAACAACTGACGTCATCCTTGAAGTTTTCAGTCTCCATTGCTATTTTGTTATTTTAAGATTTCTTGACCGTTAATTAAAAAAGCGAAAGCAGATAACATGAGATTTGGGTCACAACCTAACAAATCAACGATAAATTACGAACTGCTCATCTTTCCAAATAAAAAATAGTTTCAGATTTATTAGGTAGAAAAACCAAACTTGATGTCAACTCAACTGTGAGAGTAAATTATAATTAACTCATTTTTAAATATATTTGTAACCTAACCATTTTCATCCATTTCATGTTATTTTCCAATTTACTTGTTTTTTAAAGAAATAGAGAAAACAAAATAGATAATATGAAAATATTAATGAAAAAAATATTTTTAGAAGAAAGTAATATTAAATTGAACATGATCTTAAAAAGACTAGCTAATTACTTTTTAGAATTAGAGAAATTATTTAATTTATTTTGTAAAACTAGATAAACTAATTTATAACTTACTCCAGGCAAGCGTGCAAGAGATTTAAATGTAAAGTTTTTCTTTCTCAAGCAATTTTCACGTACCAATATCAAATTTTTATAGTATCATGTTGGTCAGCCATTTATACTTACATTGGTATATTTATAATTTTTTTCCTATCTTATTTTCAATTTGAATCCGAACCAATAAGAAAGAACCCTAAAAAAATATCTCATTTACAATCTAAATCAACATATACTATAAAAAAAAACTCATATAAATAGACCTGCATCAAGTAACTTTTGCTTTTAATATTGAGTATATAATTATATTTCAAATCTTAATTTCATAAAATCTAAAATAACTTATTTTTCATTCATTAAGATCTGTTTTTTATATATTTTACATGCAAAAATTTATTTCACATCAGTTTTATTTTTTAAAATATATATTTTTAATCATAATTAAAACAAATTTAATACTTTTTTTAAAATTACTTTTACAAAAACTACCACAATATTAAATATAATATAATATGTTGTACATTATAATAGTTTTTTAAATAATTATTTGAAAAGACAGCATAAACTGTAATTTTTATAAATAAATTTAAGAAAAGAGGTGGTTACGAGCTGGCAAGACATTTGGATGGTCACCAAACTACAAAGCAATCCTTGGTATGATTTACGTCCTAATCAATTTCTTTTCTTGTCTGAATTTTCATTCTCCCGTACAAAAAAAAAAAAAAAACCCATAAAAGTCACAAGCTTCACCTCTTATTTCCCTCTCTTAACAGATAACATAACACCCAATAATACACCTTTGCCCCCTTCATCATATCTCTTTCCTATTGCCTCCTAATCATTCTTAATTCTCAACCTAATCTGAAAAAACACTCATTAACCCACAATCTTCCTGCTTGGTACCCTCTCTTCTTTTAATGGTATTTTTTTTATTTAGCTCCATCCAATTATGCACAAGGCTTGTACTTGTGGGTGCTGTTTGTCCGCTTCTAAAACAGCAGGAAGAATCTCTTCTTTCCCTACAAAAATCAACTTCTTTTCTCTTAATTATTAGTAAAGTATCAACTAATACCAAACCCCAATTGAAACCCTTTTCATTTTTATAGGTTAAGCTTCAAGGAAAATACACATTCATCTCTCTCCTTCATTTCCACCTTCTCCCTCTAATCTAATCTATTTCAGGCTTCACCTATACATACATACATTACATTACATTAATTCATGTACACAAGGACCATAACCCATTGAAGTCCATCTCTCTCTTTCCCATCTCTCTCTCTAGTCTATGTAGATTAATTAGGCAAGTTCTCCACCACCCTTGAAGCAAAGTAGGCATCAGCTTTAACTTTTTTATATTCTCTCTCTCTCTTTTCTGGTTTTTGGGTGTTCGTGCATTCATTGAGATCTGTTTCAAAATGGGGTTCCTTGAAGGTTCTTGTTTAAACACAGAAGAGCCACCAAATAGCTCTACTAGTGATGCTCTGTCCACTGCTACTTTCAGAGCCAAAGACCAATACTTTGAGCATCATTATGAGCGAAAAATGAAAGCTTTTTTGTCAAAAATGTTTTGGCAATTTGGTTTGACCTGTTTTGTGCCAAATGAGAGTGATGAAACCAGTAAGGGAAGTACTAAGAAGAACGCAGATTTAGAGCACAACAAGGCATGGTTGTTGGCAGAGTCTGGTGGCTGTGGTGGTGCAGAGTTAACAAATGCTGATCCACAATCAGTTCACTCTTCTTTCAGGTTCAGTTTATGCTCTCAAGTTGAGCTTGAGTCAATGAACATGAATTCTTCAGCTACTGTTTTGATGGTGAATTTGGACAATGGATTGAATGAGACTAGAGCTAAAGAGCTTAAATGGAGGAGAATTCAGTCGCTTGAGAGAAGTATCTCTCCAGTTGCAAATTCTTTGGTCAGATTCAGTTATAGTGAAATTCTTGCTGCTACTAATAATTTCTCAAAAGGTAAGAAATGGGTAGCTTCTGTTTTTTTTTTTTTTTTGAATCTTAAAGCTTGTTTCTTTTTTGAGATTTTGATTTGTTTTTGTTGTGATGGGTAGGTAGAGTTTTGGGAAGGGGAGCTTTGAGCTTTGTCTTTAGAGGTAAAGTTGGGTTCTTGAGGACGGCTGTGGCAATTAAGAGATTAGACAAGGAGGATAAAGAGGCTTCAAAGGCATTCTGTAGAGAATTAATGATTGCTAGTTCTCTTTACCACTCAAATATTGTGCCTCTTGTCGGGTTCTGTATTGATCCAGATGAGGGCTTGTTCTTGGTGTACAGATATGTATCTGGTGGCAGCTTAGAGCGCCATTTGCACGGTATACTTTCTTGTTCTTTAATTTGGGATTTTGAAATTTGATTGAATTTTTGGAATTTTAGTAATTTTTGGAGTACTACTACCTTTTGTAGATAAGAAGAAAGGGAAGGGAGGAGTTAAGGGTTCTTCAGGCCTTCCCTGGTCTGTGAGATATAAGGTTGCACTTGGAATTGCACAAGCAATTGCATATTTGCATAATGGAACTGAAAGATGTGTTGTTCATAGAGATATCAAACCCTCAAATATACTCCTTTCTTCCAAGAAAGTTCCGAAGGTAAGGGCTTGTTTCATGGATTACAATCTCTTATTTAAGTGGTTCTATGGTATTCAGAATCAATTTAAGCTATGCATGTTATTTTTATTGATAAAAAATGACAATTATGCTTGCAGTTGTGTGATTTTGGTTTGGCTACTTGGACTTCTGCACCTTCAGTCCCTTTCCTTTGTAAAACTGTCAAGGGAACATTTGGGTATGAACTGCAACAAACTTATGACAAAAGAAACCATATATGTTCTTTTTAATGGTTCAACAAATTTATTCTTTTTTTTTCCTCATTTGCTGATATAAATCTTAAATGTGCAGCTACTTAGCTCCTGAGTATTTCCAGCATGGGAAAATATCCGATAAGACCGATGTGTATGCTTTTGGTGTGGTCCTATTGGAACTAATTTCTGGAAGGAAGCCAATTGAAGCAAGGAAGCCACTGGGGGAAGAGAATTTGGTCCTATGGGTAGGTTACTGAATTAGTTTCCTTTTAACTTTCCATCAGTCCCTTTGACTTTGTGATGTTTGAGTGAATGGCCCTGCTATAAGCTTCCATAGATAAATAGGGCATTCTGTTACTCAATGCCATAATCTACAAACCACATTCTGAGCATAACTATTAGATTAGGTCAAGACTTGAATCAGATGTTGAGCAAATAGCGTTTCTTTGTAAACTTTAAGCAATATAACTTGCTTTGTTAGGATGGAATTGTTTGTCCTCTAGTTCTATGGACAGGGATTTATGCATCATTTTTTCTCTGCTGGTCCTAGGGAAATGGATTGGCAGTGAAACTGCTATGATACTGGCGTCTAGGATTCTAGGCTTTCGCTTGATTTTATCAATTCCTTCTAGTTTACTTTCAACCTCAACTATCCGACTTCTTTAGCCAAAGCATGAACTATTATGCAATTTTCACCCCAGAATCATGCACAAATTGACCAAATTTCTTGTAACTGATGCATCATGTGGAGGATGAGTTTGTTTTGCTGTCTCATGGTTTACTATTTTGAAGAATTCTATCAACGTTAAACTTCACTATGATTTTTGCCTTCATCTCTAATAAAATCATGTGCTGTTGCTTTGGCAGCAAGGTCACTCATATTAGGATTTGATTGCATTATGAAAAATCATTTTGACATGAGTAAGTAGCAAACAGCTCTATCTTAGATATTGGCCATTTGTTCACAACATGATGACATTTGTGCCTTTATTATTGGACGTGAAATTGACATCATGGACTCTGCAATCTTTTTGCAGGCTAAACCCCTGTTGCAGAAGGGAAAGGAAGCCATTGAGGAGTTGCTTGATCCACGACTTAAATGCACTTTGAGAAATACAACTCAAATAACCCAGATGATCCAGGCTGCCACTGCCTGCATAAGCAATGAAGAATCTCGAAGACCAGGAATAGACGAAATTATTGGCATATTGAGAGGTGAAGAACAACCAATCTACTCAAATAGGAAGAAATCCAATTTTTCCGGGATTATAGATTGTTACCCTCAACTACAGCAGACAAAAAGTGAGATGAATAGTCACTTAGCTTTGGCTATGTTAGGAGTTTCAGAATTTGAGGATGATGACCACCTTTATTGTCGTTAAAAAAAAACATGGTATATTCAACTTTCTGATTTTTCTTTTTGGTGTTTTAGCTTGGCGAGAAAGAATCCTAGAAATCAGAATCAAAAACAGTGTTGAAATTGTAAATAGGAAAAAAGAATTTGCTGAGAATTGTGTAAATAGCTTCCATTTGGCTGCCTCGGCTTCATGGCAAACATGATTTTAAGGTTAGACTTCTAATATTATATTCTTCGAAGTAATGTGCTGATTTTAAAGATCCTGAGTAATAGATTCATTTCAAGGTTAGACGTCTTATTGTATATTTTCTTAAACACAGTATGCAGTTTGACTTGTTTTCTTTACTTGTTGATTGCAGAAAAGCTTGAATGTATGCATTTATCGTTTGTGCCTGTGGGTGTGTGTGTTGTGGCCTGAATAAGTGGAACAAGACAAGTTTGAATCAATAAATGTGAATTCTGAATTCTCGAGGCCATAACTTGAATCCAGCATATGGTTTTTGAATGAATCTTCCCACATCACCGCAGAACTGGAAGATCACACTGTAGTAAATAGCCAAGGAATAGAATATCCTATGACCCATAAAACGGTACTATGGTCATTTTTTTCTGTGCATCTAAAATGTTCTGAAACAGGGACCATATTTTAGTGGGGATTAGAAAGCATCCAAGGGGCAACGTCTATTTTTAACCACAGAACCGCTTTGCTGTTGCACTCTCACTTTCAGAATACTCAAGATACCAAATTGCTCATATAGAAACATGAGGTGATAAAGATGTTTGTGTTGTAACTACCAAACCAAGTCCGTGTCAATCAAAATTCAGATGGACTTAGCCTCTGCCTTTCATAATCACGAATTACATTACATCCCGAGTAAAAAATAACAGTGCAAAGAAAAGGAAAGGATATATGTTGTAACATTAAAATATCTTAGCAACATCTTTCATCAGGCCACTGTTAGCCTTGGCAAAATCTAAGAACTCCTGGAATGATATGAATCCATCACCATCAGTATCAATCTCAGCCATCATGCGCTTGATCTCCTCTGCTGTGACTGAACCGAGGGTCTTCAAGCAATCGCCGAGCTCTGCTGCAGAGATTTGGCCATCACCATTCAAGTCGAAACGCTTGAAAATACGCTCCAGCTCAGGCCTTTCGTCAGCCATGTTGGTGTGAGTTTGTTTTGGATCCTAGCCTTGTAATTTTGAACGAGGATGACTGGGAGTTAAAGGAGCTGGATTCTTAAAGGGATGATAAGCGTTCAACTTTTAAGGCCATCCAATGAACTCGGAATAGGTACGGTTCACCTGAAAACTCTCAACTATTTGTCGACAGATATCCTTGGGTTGAACTAGACCAATCTAAACATAGAAATTGTTCAAAGAAACGACAGAAAAATCAGGACAAAACATTGGATGTCAATCATTTGACACAATCACTAACTATTTGTTGTTTTCTTGACGAAGTAGAAGGCAGGAAACAACTCCCACAGTGAAAAATAGGATCTGTTATCGGTTAAAACAGTCAGCTTGTCAAATAATGCAGAGTTATAATTATAGTGATACTACTGTAGATTTTTTTATTTTTTATTTATCATTTGGACTTGTGTACAGGAAAATGTCTCAATTTTGATAGGAACTAATGGGAAAATTCTTCTGTTGTCTCAACAATATTAAGCACTTCATCACAACTTGATTGAGTTTAGATTTCCACTTGGAGGTCTCAAAGTTAGAATAATGTTGAAATACCGAGAGACTTGATATTAATTAAAATTAAAAACTTTTTTTAAAAAAAAAACTAAAAGAGAATGAGAAGTTATCGTAGTGGACATTTCCCTGTTCATTGAATAATAAAGTGATGAAATTGCTTTTAATTGATTTTTACAAATTGTATGGGTTAGTTTGATCATTTTCTTTTATAAAATTATTAATTAAATTCTAAAATAAAAATATATAATACCTATTACTCAGAGATTTTTTATTTTTTTGTTTTTTTTCAAAATAGTATAATTACTTTGATACCCTTGAAGATAAAATCAACTTAATTCTCTCACAAAGATTTTTTTTTGTTATTTTACATTGATTTTCTTGTAGATTTGAAAGTTGCGTTGCACGTGCCATCATGTGGACAATCCCTAAGCCATTTGGATGGCGTGTGCGAGGTCTTCCAACCACCAAACATCACCTTTTGAAATGATGTTTGAAAGGTCCCGGCACCTCAACCTGATAGGTGGAGCATGTTTCAAAATTTTGGATGGTTTGGTGTTAGCGACCATGTTTTCCCTTCTTCTCTATCTCTCTACCTAGATTTTCATGTCAATCCCTTAAAAATTCCAGAACAATCCTTTAATTTATTGATTCTTCAGATTTGATCTCTTTTTTTATTATTATAATTTTTTTATCTGGAATAATTTATAAATTTTGTTTGCTTTTTCAATTTCATCCCTCTTCAATTTTTTCATCTTTCAAATTTTCTTCCTCTTATTTTTATTACTATTTGTTCTGTTTAAAATCATTTTTTAAATTACTTTTATTTACTATTTCACCTTTTTTTTTTCCTATCAGATTTGATCCTTATTCTTTTGATTGTCAATTTTTTTTTGGCTTTGGCAAGTTTTTTAAATTGATATTTTTAAATTGGTTTGTAATACACTTCTTGATTGAACCCGGATCCAGCGTTTCACAGGTTGCAGGTTTTAAAAATTTAACCAAGTTTAGGATGGTTTCTTTGGTTCACTCGGTTTTTTTCTCTTTATCTAAGCTATTTTTTTTTTCTTATTTCATCATTCAGTATTTATTCAATTGGAAACTAAATGTTTTTTTAGCTTGCTTTCTGTGGAATTTCTTGTTGGTCTTGAAAATGACTCGATTATCTCGGATCTTTCTGTGGAATTTCTTGTTTTTTTATCATTTATTTAAACTTATTTATTTTAATTTCATCATTCAATATTTGATGTATTGAAAATTGATCTTCGTGTTTTTTTTCCTTTCCTTTCAAGTGGTTTTTTTTCTGTTTTTTTTTCTATGAGGTTATCTCAATCTTATGTATATTGTCAGGGAATTTGTGAGTTAACCTAGTTTAACTATTTTTTTGTTACTTTTTTTTAATTTTTCCCTACAATATTGAGTTTTTTTATACTTCAGATGAGCTCATGTCAGGTTCTTTTTACTTTTTTTCATTGTTGTTTTTTTGTTAATTTATTTTTTGTTTGCATTTTTTATTCATATTATTTAAATTACCAATTAATTCAATTACTCGTATCTCAAATTATTATTTTTTAGCATTTAAAAAAAAAACATTTAACCAACCTACGGCGGAGTGTGGATCACAAATATAGTTTGCACTGGGAGATCTTAGGTTCAAATCTTGTAAGAATAGGAGAAGTTGCTTCATTTTGTAGTTTAAGATTAGATAATTCATATGCGCTATGTTGCGGGTCATGTCAAGTTTTTATTGAACATAAAAAAATATTCAAATGTTGCTAATATTTTTTTTAGAGGAAAAAAATCTAAATCGTGTGAGAGTTGATCCAATATGATTCAATTGACTTTATAGATCCAAAAACAACCTAGAGGACCTGTAAAAATAGTTTGACTTAAAAAAATTCAATATGATATCTTTTTTTAATATCAAGATAAGAACATATTGTATTGACTTGGATCAATACAGGTTAACATGTCAAATCCGCAATCCAGGTTATGAGACTATGATAACCTCATAGAAAATAAATCAAAATAAATCATGAAGCTTAATCACCTCAATGTTAAATGATGAAATTGAAAAAAAAATCAATAAAAAAGGACCTAAAAAACAAGCCGAGTTAACTTGTCAAACTTGCGATTCGGGTCATAAGACCGAGATAACCCTATAAAAAGTAAATCAAAACAAATTACAAAATCTAATTGTAATATCCCACATCGGTGGGTTAGGGAGTGGTAGCTAGTCTTATTAAGAGTGCTAGTTGTTGACTTGTCATACGCGTTTTGGGGCATTAGACTTAGAAGTGGGCTCGCGTCACCAAAAACAAAACCGTGAGGGCGGTAAGGCCCAAAGCAGACAATATATGGTAGGTTGGGTCAGGCTGTTATAGTTGGTATCAGAGCTTACCTCACTGGTTGTCCGGTTGTGCCGACGTGGTCGTCGGGCTCCTTAAGAGGGTGAATTATAATATCCCATATTGGCGGATGAGGGAGTGGTAGCTGGCTTTATTAAGAGTGTTGGTTGCTAACTTGTCATACGTGTTTTGGGGCGTCAGGCTCAGAAGTGGACTTGCGTCACCAGGAATAAAACCATGATGGCGGTAAGGCCCAAAACGGACAATATATGGCAATTTGGGCCGGGCTGTTACATTAATTCTCAATCATCCCAATGTTGAAATATGAGATTAAAAAAATCAATTAAAAAAACATAAAAAACAACCCGAGTCAATCCGCTAAACTCATGACTTGAGTCATGAGACAGAGATAACCTCTTAGAAAGAAAATAAAAAAAAAATGACTTAATTTAACTCGGGTTAACCTACCAAATCTGTAACCCTGATCATGAGACTAAGATAATCCCATAAAAAATAAATCAAAATAAATTATAAAACTCAATTTTCAATCGACACAATGTTGAACATAGATATTTGTAAAAAATTAATTAAAAAAATGACACAAAAAATAAGTCAAGTCAATTCGGGTTAACTCGTTAAGCATTATTCTCAGGTCATGAGGTTGAGATAAATTAATAAAAGTAAATTAAAATAAATTATAAAGTCTAATTTCAAATAAAACACAATATTAAATGATAAAACTAGAAAAAAAAAAACAATTGAGTCAACTGGGTTAACCCACTAAACTTGCAACCTGAATCATGAGATGGGAACAACCCAATAAAAATAAAATCCAATGTTGAAAGACCCGTGACCCGAGTCTTGGGACCGAGATAATCTATTAGAAAGAAAATTAAAAAAGACTACTCGATTTAACTAGAGTTAAAATGTCAAAACCTGCAACCCTAATAATGAGACCAAGATATCCTTATAGAAAGCAGATCAAAACAGATTATGAAACTCAATTCCCAACCTATCCAATATTGAATGATTAAATTGAAAAAAAAATTAAAAAAATGAACACAAAAAACAACCTAATTCAACTTGGGTTACTTGTCAAATATTATTCTCAGGTCATGAGACCAAAATAACATAATAGAAAACAAAGAAAAAAAATTATAAAGTCTAATTCTTAATCAACCCAATATTAAAGGATAAAATTAAAAAAAATAATTAAAAAAAATCTAGTCAACCAAATTAACCCCCAAAACTAATGATTTGTATCATGAGAGTACGATAACTTAATATAAAAATAAATCTAATATTAAAAAAAAAATTTTAAAAAAAAAAACATTGATGAATAAAAATCAAAGAAAAAAACAAAATATTATTCCAATAAATAGCATAACCCGCCTTCTTTTAGGTTTTTTTTTTTTAATGTGCTGTAGAAAAACAAGATATTTGAGTTCAAATGACAGTTATTAAACCCGGACCGGCCTGACGGGTTGACCCAGGACCCTGTCAACCTAGTGGCTAGACCGATCCAGGTTTGTTAAAAGACCAGCCGGTGCAATAACCAAGCAAAACCCGATCGACTCGATGAGTCAACCCATGACCTGGGCGAACCCGAACGAGACCCCCTTTTTTTTTCAAATGTGGTTTTTCTCCTATACCCTTTTTTATATTATTTTTTTAGTTAGTTATTAACACTTTTTAAAATTCATTATATAAATATTAGAAGATATTTTATTTTTTCAATGTAAGATTTGAAATCCTTTAGTATATATACTATATGTTTTCAAGAAAAAAATTATTTTTTCAACGTGGAATTTAAAGCCCTTTTGAATATATACTCTATGTTCATAAGAAAAAAGTTATATTTTTCTAATATGAGATAAAAAAAATATTTTTAGTTTAAATACTTCAATTTAAAAGAATAACATGGTATCTTATAAAAAAAAATTTTAAAATATTCTTTTAAATTTCATTATTTATAATATGTATAGGCTATATTTACATGGATTTTTTTTTAATTTTTTTATATAAAATATTAAAATTTTAAATATTTTTTAAAAATTTTCCGGGTTGATCCATAAAACCCGAAACCCGGCCTAATCAACTCCCGGGTCAGGTTTGATAATGATGCACAGTATTAAGCAAACTGACAATATTGGCTTTACAGTTGTGCTGATGTGAGTCATACCAAGGCGAGGATTTCTTACAGGAAGCCAGTTGGGAGAAAAATAAGGATTATACTTGAATCATGAAACCTAACCGTTCTTGTCAGAATTTTTTGTTTTTTTTCTGTTTATAAGATGACAGCCTAATAGACTTTAATCAAAATTTTGCAGGCCTTACTCGTCAAGAAGCCTTTACTAGCAGGGAGAGACATAAATTGCAGAGAAAGGCAAGACATCACAAAATTATAAATTTTATTTTATTGGCGATGTACCTCAGCTGAATGTTTACAATATGGTGCGATACAGGGGGGTTGATGTGATCCCCAGGACTGAAATGATTTCACTCAACAGATTGTGGTAAAACTTGCATGTTACAACACTGAACTGTCCAACGATCTAAAGAATTGGCATGGAACTTGTTACCTAATCACAGAGATCACAAAAACTCTACCCAACAAGCTGAATGATGGCACTGTTCACAGCTTCTCTAGTTGGCAAAGCTGGAATGGCACCTCTCTCCTTTACAGTCAATGCACCACAGGCATTCGCAAACTTGAGAGCTTCTCTCAATCGGTCCTCATTCTTAAAGATTAAAAGAAGTCGATCAGTGTGAAAGTGCACTATAAAGTTAAAAGATAAAGTACACTGTTGTTTAAAAGCATAACTGTGAAAACTAAGCATGACTTGCACTAGTTTGCACAACAATAACCTGGACGGGACCGGAAACCATGCATAAATAGAAAACTGGTTTTTTTTCAGATGATCTGAAAGGGGGAAATTATCAATTTGGAGAAGTTCTTGACATTGTCCAGCTCTATGAATTCCTTGCATGATTATAACCAACTCCCTATCAAATATTATACCTTCCAAGTACAGTTGAAGATCAAGTTTCTTCAATACAATGGAAGAAAGCACTTTATAATGGTTATATAGTTGACACAAAGCTAGGATTATGCAATACATATCAACAGACTAAACTGCATCATGACGAAGATGCCAAATGCATGTGTAAATTTGTGCTTGCACACGCACAGCAGTATTGACCTGAAGATACTACCATTTCTTTAATCTAATTGTTAATGGCATTACCTGGAGCAAGGAGAGATCCTTAGCTAGTTGTGACAATATTCCAGCAACAAAAGCATCCCCAGCACCAGTGGTGTCCACAGCATCCACCTTTAAACCCTTCACTCTCCCACTGAACTCCTGAAAACATATAAGATAATGAAAATTTAGTCACAGAGATATTAAAAGAAAACATTATCTCCAATATAGGAGGGAAATATCACAAGGCATTAGCACTATATTAGGTCAATTAGTTTTAAAAATCACAGTGCATTTTCACTTAATTTATGAGTCAAATCCTCTTGAAAGACAGCCTTTTAGAGCTGCCATCAGCAAAGAAAACTTTTATAGGCAGGTAAGGTTTTCTCAAATTGCAGTTTTATGGAAAAGTTGATAAGAAAAAGGTCCATCACAATATTCAAAATTCTCCAATTCACTCTATATTTGCAATATTTAGATCTCTCTCTCTCATGCCTCCTTTCCTCTTTTTTTCAACTCTTTTAAGTTCCTGTAAGTAACATGTGATTGGAGTTTTGGATGTGCATTCTTATTTCAATTCCTGTCATCATCCAAACTCAAAGCAATAGTACAGCAACTATTTCTCATTGACATGCATGGGATAGGAGCACATGGGATGGTCTTGTAAGTTTCAAAAGTAAATTTTTAAAGACTAGATTTCTGGTACTTACTTTGGTGTAATACCTGCAGCCCTCCGGTCCCTCGGTGACAAGAAGCAATTTAAGATTTGGATGGAATAGCTTCTGAACAACAGCATCATCATATGGATCTTCTCCTTTAGTCAAGAAAGATATCTCTTCTTCACTTATCTGGAAGACATAAACAAGATGTGACCATCAGAGTGATATTTCTATCTGCGTTACACCATGCCTCTAAATTAGGGGAAGCAAAACAATTGCCAACAACAATAAGGTAATTAATCTACTCAAGATGGCATGTTACCTTGATAATATCAGCAGTGTCCCAAATGCTCAGAATCCCTTCTCTGGCACTCTCAGCAGAAGGCCATAGTGGAAGCCTCAGGTTAGGATCGTAGGACAAAAAAACACCTGCATCCTTAGCAACTTTTGCTGCTGCAATGTGGGCTGACTTGCATGGCTCTGTTATAAGACTTATGGAGCCATAATGAAATATTTTTGCCTGCCAAGGTACATAAAAAGGAGAAATATGATTTTTTTATGTAACAAAGGATTTTTTGTGCTTTTAAGTTTTAAATAAATACTACAAGTATAAACCCTTGCATACCTTTCTAATCAAATCTAAATCAAGTTCAGCTTCTTGAAGTAACATATCTGCACTAGGATTACGGTAAAACATGAATTCACGTTCCCCGTCACTTCTTAATGTAACAAAAGCTAAAGCAGTCCTTGCACCAGGATCGAAACGCATCCCTTCATTGTTCACATTATTCTCCTTTAATATTTCCGCAAGCATGTATCCAAACTCATCTTCACCAACCTGTGCATGTCGTACAAAAGATTCAAGATCTGAGAGGTTCGATGACAGATAAAATTTCTATGGTTAATTTTTGTGAAAAATATATGTCAATAAGATAATATAAGCAGGGTATGGCATTCTACAAAACTGACACGCGGTTAAATTTTAGAACGAAGAGGGAACAGGTAATATTTTGTCAAGAATGCACTAGGTTGAAAGAATGATCAATAGAACTAAGTTGTTAACGAGGAAAATTGTTGTTTGACAGCTCCTTGCATTTACAGATTGATTCTATCTCCAGCTATCCATAGCTCTATGCAAAGGACTTTAATTCAACCTCGGAGAGGTGGATGACAGCTTTTCACCTTCAGATAACATGAATGCCTAGGACGTATGTTTGTGGATAGTGGATGCCAGATAAACTTGTTATGTCAGATAAACTCAGGAAACTCCTGAAATCAGCTTTGCAACTTAACTTTCTATTAAACATAAATAATGTCTGTGTAACAAGAAAAGGAGTTCTGTGTCTTAAAGCATTAAAGAAGCAGAAGGGAAACATAAATGACACTATAATAGAATTCTAACTTGAATACTACAATCGTAAATTACCAAGCCCCAGAGAATCAAAAAACCAGTTGGCAGATTTTTTTTATCAACTCCTCAACAAATTGGCTACATGGGCATCTGAAAAACGACTTCATCCTAGCTTTCTTATTTTCTAATCATTGCCAGAAACATTGATCATTATTGTTATAATGGTACCTTCCCTATAAATGCCGACGAGCCACCAAGTCGAGCAATACCAACAGCAACATTAGCAGGCGCACCTCCTGGAGCCTTCTTAAATGCCGGTGCATCAGACAATGACAGTCCACTAATGGTTGGGACAAAGTCAATTAGCATTTCCCCAAAACAAACCACAAGAGAGGAGTCTTTCGTTTCTGGTGACCCATCACCTCCGAATGCTTTACCTGGATTACATAAAATAGGAAGCAAAAGAAAGAGCCAGGAGTACCATAACAAGTTATAACAAGTTGGAAACATAAAAAGAAAAGGTTCATATTTCCAAATAGATAGTAAAAGCAGAAATGAAATGAATTTGGTAAAAGAAGCTGATGCCTTAGGGAATTTGCACTATAAAGGCAAAACATTAATTATTTCCTCTTGTTCTTCCAGCAGAATTCATTTCACAAAATGGTAGAATAAAGCAATTAGAGAACTTGAGCCCTTCATGATATGGCATCTACAAGACCGAGACTTTATAAGGTCCCTAAAAGCTAAAAAGACTGTCTATGGACTCTTTTGAATTGATCACTTACCAAAAAAAAAAGAAAAGGAAATATCAAAGCTTGAGATTCACCTTGATGTCCAATTTTCTATTATGAGACTAAAACCGATGGAATCCAAAACTTCAATTCACAAGACATGGGCACTCATTTCCAACTAGAACCCGTGAGATTTAGACTGATTGTGAAGAACCCATTAAAGAAAAACACATTGACGTGCATCAAAACTCAAGATAAAGTAAACTAATCTCTGGTTCCAAGAAACAAAATTTCTTACTTTGGAAGCTCAATCGAGGAATGGAAACCAAAGGGGGGCAAGAAAAAGTTGAGGCTTTAACATTCCCACGTCTGAAACAAAGTTCTTGACGAGAAGACAAAGCCACACCACCTAAACAAAAAGCAGTAGAGTGGAGAGCAGCCATGCACCTCAAAATCAAAACTTGAAGCAAAATTTGGTTGCTTTTCTTTTTTGATCTGATCAGCCGGCTGGGTATTGGTTCTTAGTTGTTAGAGAGAGATAGGAGATGTTACGAGGCCTATAGGGAGTGTTGTTGGATAAAAACTATGGTGTTTGAGATTTGAGCGGAGGATGCAAGGGAGTGGAGTAGTTTGCTGTGTTGTCAGTTTGTGGTTTTTGGACAAGACTACTTCAGTTACTCTTGTTTTGCTATGTTGTCACTTAAAAGGGGTTTGATTGGCATTGTCGTTAAAATTAAAATTTAAGTTTTTTTTTTTTTTTTTTTGTTAAACATTGTTTTAATTATTTTTTTTTTTGATATAATGATGGTAAAAATAAATTTTAAAAAATAAAAAAATATTATATCAATCTAATAGGTTAACTTATCAAATTCACAACCCGAATTATAAAATTATGATAATCTCATAAAAGGCAAATTAAAAAAAATTATAAAGTTTATTTCATTATCAACCTAATATAAAATGATGAAATTAAAAAACAATCAATTAAAAAACTACAAAAAAAATGACCCGAATGAACTCGGGTTAATCAGTCAAACATGTAACCCGGATCATGAGACCTAGGTAGCCCCAAAGAAAGCAAATAAAAAAAAATTAAAGTCTTATTCTCAATCAATCCAATGTTAAATAATGAAATTAAAAAAAACAATTAAGAAAAAGATTAAAAAAAAAAGATCTGAGCCAACTTGGGTTAACTTGTCAAACTCGCAACTTATTTCATAAAATCAGAATAATTCTATAGAAAGCAAATAAAAAAATTACAAAACCAATTCCAACAGATTCAATGTTGAAGGTTTAAATCAAGAAAAAAAAACTAAATCTATGAGACTGTAACAATTTTATATAAAGCAAATTGAAAAAACAACTGTAAAGTCCAATTTCCAAACAATAAAATATTTAAGAATGAAATTGAAAAAAAACTAAATAAATAAAAGATTAAGTTGTTGTAGGATAAAATTAAAAAAAAAATAACTATTTTTTTTAAAAGCAAAAAATTGTTCCAATGAACACTATTTTATAGATATGGCTTTGAAAAATATCTCAAAGCCTTTTAAGAGAGAGAAATTGTTATATCTTTGAGTGCTAACTCTTTTCTTTTATATTTAGGTGTTTTTGTATTGTACTGTAAAATAAGAAACATAACATTCTATTTATAGGGAAATATGAAAACCGTGTAAATGATAAAATATTAATTTTCCTCTTAAAAAATATCACATATATTATTCTAAGATAATTTTAAAAATTAATTCAATCGAGTCCTTATTTTATTTTTTTTAGATATTGAATTGTAATTCCTTGTATTAATTACATTATAACCCTTAATTTTTAAAACTTATTTATAATCAAGTCACACTTGATTAATTATCTAATTTTAATTTATAACCAATAGTTCTTAGGTACGTGACTCATTATGTTGGCCAAAATATAAATCATAATCCTAAATAAAATAGGATTCAATAAATTAATTTATTATCAATTCAACAATTAATTGATTTATATTTGAATATTAAGTACAATGTTCAACATCTTTATCAATCCTCCGAATATTAAAAAATTCATAAGTGATTTGACTTAATATTTTAGTAACTAGTTTGCTTTGTTAAATTATTTTTGTTTTTAATACCATAATTATTGATTTTTTAAATAAAATTTTAAATTTTTTTTAAATCATTTATTACTCGATGACTCTTAAATGAACCCGGAAAACCAATGACCCTGCCTCTTTTCCTTCCTTGGTCGTCTACGTGCTGGGTGTGAGAACAAAGACTAGATGGATTAATAACAACTCATCTCAGAATATCCCAAAAGTAATAATGACTGTACAGTCTATAAATATATTTTGTTTTAACTCAAAAGCAGTGTTTGACACCAAGGTTAAAAAGTATTTTTGACTTTTTTTTTATTTGTTTAAAATTAATATATTTTTTTATATTTTTATATATATATTAATATAAAAATATTATTTTAATATATTTTAAAATAAAAAATATTTTAAAAAATAACTCTTACCCACTCCCCAGTAACTCCTTCAGAACCGCTCCGCTGCTCAAAATTAAACTATCACAAAAGAACGTACGCCCATCACATCTCTCTCTGTTTTTGTTCCTGCCCAAAACACTCATGGGATTGACTGGCTCTAAGGTGTCGCCAGTCTGTTTTCTAAGAGGGCAACAGACAGGCATCCTTTGCACATAGTTTGCTTCGAGGATTTACGCGCTTTGATATCAAAAAAGTTAGAGACGCCACTCTGTTATCTCCTGGCTTTGAGTCTGGATACAGTCAATTCATCTAGGTTGTTCAGAAAGTGCAACTGCTGGTTGCCGGCGGCATCCCAGTTGAGCTGGTAATTAAATGCTTTCGGACGACGACAGTGGCGGAGCCATGTAGGGGTAAGAGGGGGCACATGATATGGTATATATATTTCAAATTAATTTCTATATATAACACATGTATGCATAACATATAACATCAAATATTTATTATTAATTTGTTTTTTTATTTAAAAAATTCTGACTCCGCTAGCGAATGGATGACGCGTTATCATGTTGGTCCTCTTACTGTACGATAAACCTTTTTCTTCTTTTCTCTCTTATTAACATATCACAGTACCGAACATCATCAAAAACATGCTGCAGTTAAAGGCCCAATGTTTTGTACAATGTTACACAGAAAGACTAGCAACTTTATTATGAAAAAGCTATAATTTATAGTTTTTTTTTATTAAATATATTTTTCTAAACTATAATCATAAAAACTATTATATATACAACAATTAATAATCGACGCAAAAATTAATAAGCTTTTCGCCTGGATTTGTTAATCAAGCACCCGCTCGAGCAGACTTTACTTTTTCTAGAATACAAGAAGCTAGCTTTTAGTTCCTTTTGAGAACCTGACTCAAACTGCCATAACGACCAAAACTCCTCGGCGTGGTGGCATGGCAGCGAACAAAAAAATATTAATATTTTATATAAAATATTTTTAATTAAAATTAAATAAAAAATAGTTTAATATATTTATGTAAGAATGTTTTTTAAATTGATGTTATAAAATAATTTTAAAAAAATATATTAATATTGATGGTTTTTAATTTAAATATTATAGATTTAACTATTGCTATTACATCATAAAATGAATAATACTTCATATAAAATATTTTTTAATGTTTCATTAAACCATCTACAATTCCATCA
>Ga0325405_1000642_pt1 | contig 34301 bp, 18 predicted proteins | sample PopdelMetagenome_21_FD_205663 | JGI IMG/M metagenome (GOLD analysis project Ga0325405, IMG submission 205663) | Populus deltoides microbial communities from Bellville, Georgia, United States - Xylem-Control-R2 | ecosystem: Host-associated > Plants > Phyllosphere > Stem > Wood/Secondary xylem... | reverse complement strand
AAAAAAAAAAAAGAAAACCAGGTGGGTATTCTCATGCCAACTTTTGCTATCGAGACTAATTAAATCCCTATGTAGTTATCCAAAACTAAATTAATACACTCATGAGAAATCCCTTTACCAAGTCCTCCACTGCGTATTGCCCTCTTTCTCTCTTTTTTTTTTTTAGTTTTAATAGTGAGAGTATTGTTGGAGCTGCCTTCACACATGAAGATTCAGAGATCCAGTCCGGTCTTGCGGACGCTTCTACGAGAAGTCTTAACTTTTCCTATTGGATTCAAGCCTGAAAAGGTAATGGAGGAGGGAGTAAATCCACTTCCGGATACACCCCCGCCAATCATGTAATGTAGATGTACTTTTCTTTTCTTTTCTTTTTTCTCTTTTGTAGTGAAGCGGGCGTATTAACTTGGTCTATGGTGTGTTGTAATTCATCCATGATCTTAACATTTTTGTTTTGTAGATGATGGTGGAAAATAAGTCAGTTCATCACCGGTATGCAAACACAAACATTCTCAAACCCTGGCAGAGCTTTTCCTCTTTGCGCGTGTGTTTGTGTGTTCTCTCCAACTCTCAGCATCTCCCAACAATCAGAGGGCCCTGACATTATTCAGTGTGTTGGCAAAGCAATATTGGACGATTCTAATGGCTTTAGAAAAGCAAAATTCTCTCAAAATGTTTTTTTTAAATAACTATTTTTAATGTTTTAAAATATATTTATGTTAAAATAATTTTCCATCAATATTATCACCTCTTTGTATTTAGATGGCACATCCCACAAAGGAACTCAGCTTTCCTTTCTTCGCCGTGATTTGTCGTTGGAGAATCATGTTTGAATCTCTAGTAGCCCCGGGACCCCCACCCCCCCCCAGGCGGGCTAGTGTCGCCGCCACGACAAGGTAGAAATACAGAGCAGGTAAGTGGATGGGAGGCTCAGAAAGTGGGGAAAATGACATTAAAGTTACCCCCTCTTTGTAATGTAGCAAGGGTCTGACCAGATATTTTAGCTTCGAACAGTACGTGGTTGCACGATCCTAGCTAGCAATCCACTAAAGTACGAAATTCAAATGAACCTCATCTGCGGCAAAGGTCAAAATTCAAGCCACTTAACCAGTAACGGCACCTTTCACTAGTTTTGATGCTGACAACAATAGTGAGAAGGAACAAAAGGAGGACTGCTAGGTGCTGTATCCCAACGTTTGATTATATTCAGTGACAGTAATATTACCTTTGAAATTCAACATGTCGACTGCAGTCACTGCTACCACCCAATAATGGAAATGAACAAGAACAAAACAGGTGTCTAAAATGACAAAAACCATTCAACCCACAGCATGTGAACACACGTGTCCCGGCACGAGTGGGAGGCTCCATTTGATGCTTCTTTAAGCAAGGATATCTGATGTGACAACCACAGCGTTTCAGCTAGTCGACAAATCATCACAGGCAGGTGCGCGCGCGCGCACCACCCATTCCTACGCAGAATCTGCACGGAATATTCAATCATGTTTATCCGAGTAAATAACTTACGCATATAGAATCTAAAAAACGTATACAACAAACATATCGTGCAAAGCCATGGACAACGTAATTACACAGTCGCATAAATAGCAACTGTCGAAAGAATTTCTCCAAGACTTGCAGTCCTCCAATATCAAACCTGAACATATTTGATCTCATATATAGCACTTGCAAAATTAGAACGATAACAATTGACTTTTATGAGCAATGAATAGCTTCCATCCACACGAAGATTACATACATCGTGTGAAGCCGTCTTAGTTGCTAAACAAACTACTACTATCTAAAACATGCCACATTTGCGTTAACAATTTTTTTCAATTTCTTCGGCCATTTGATGACAAGAATTCCTGGATTGGGTCAAGATAAGTAACAAAATGAATGCAAACAAATGTCCATTTCATTCCCAGCCAGTTAACAGAGACATCTAAAGGGAACTGTTAGAGAAGAGCATCCGAATTGCTAATGAATAATTTAGTGGTCCTTCCAAGGACCTTTCAGGCCTCCAATCAACCGATCTCTCTGACTAATTTCAAGCCAGCTCCATAAATTGTTTCTATATGCAAGTCGAAACACAGAAAGAAGGATCTCAAATAGAATGCTTGCCTAATCATATACCAGGGTGAAAATAATACAGTTTTAAGACTCTTCACCACCGTACCATTTGAAAGTTCCATAAAGAAACATGTATCTTCTCTTTCAGTTACTTTCCTCTCCGCTCCCCACCCAAAAATCAAAGGAGAAAAAAACATGACTTGAGAAATGCAGGGATTCAATAAAGCAAATCCATCAAATTACGTACAACCTGCATTACGTTGCCAAACTTTAAATGCCATGAGTATCGCTTCATGGATGCTCAATTCAGAAGAGAAATTGAAATCAATATTTGATTTCCACGTAAACAATAAGAGCAACAGGTGTAGCAGAAGCAGTGACCATATGCGCTGCTTGTGGTCAGAAACTTGTATACAAGTGTTTGTGTGTTATCTTTTACCAAGTAGACAGATTATCATTTCACGATTTCCATTGGATTAGAAAATTTTAAAACATGATATAATCATGATGTTGTACTATTCGATTTGTAAGAAGCTGGATAAAGTCCCATGATCGGGATTCTTGGACGCACAAGGAATAAATAGGACCAACAAAAATAGGATGCAACCATCTTTAGAGCAGACAACTGACAGACATTCAAAGAGAAGGTTTCTGACCAATGTTTTAAACTCTACGAAGCATGATGCCTTCTTTCACAATGAATGGACTACAAGAATCACAAGAGTAAGTGACGGAACATAACTTTTATAATAGAGTGAAAAAATAATAGCGACACTCACATGCACTATTTCAAATACCGATATACTTCAGGATGATGCTACTACATATGAACATCACAACGGATATTAGTCGAATGTCTGTAAAACATGTGCTCCCATACATCATTTTTATTAAATATTATTATATGGCATCATGGCTTATAATTATCAATGGGTACCATGATGAGCACTCCTAGATTCCATACGGCCACCCCGAATATATTGGTAGCATACTGAAAATGATCACTTTCCTTTCCACAAATATGTTTTTCATTTTTCTGACATGGGAAAGTACATCAAATTTAGAGGTGCATTTTGTATAAAGAACAAACATCAATATCATGGACATCAACCTAAATGTTTCAAGTAAAAACAAAAAATTTCGCTTTGCCCTAAAGGCTAGTCCCCATTATGGTCCCACTCAAGTGAGATCTATACTTGCTCCATATTTCATATATCATAATAACTTGAAAGATCTTATTTAAAAACCAAAACAAATTGAAAAGCCATGGTCAGATTTACAGATATGTCGGTAGGGATAGGACATAAAGAGTCGTTATTATTACCATTTCTCTGCTTGAGCTGAAAATTTGTATCAAATTCTTTTGGCAATTATGGCCACATTCCTTGGGGATAATGCAGGATCAAAGATAGGTAACATGATTGCTTCCAGAGAACTGCCTTGCTCTTGGAGGAACAATAATCTATCAAGCAGAAGAAGAGTTTCCAAAAGAGGTCCTAAAGCAGCTCGCAGCGACCAATATGGTCCTATAAGCCCCTGTTTTGAATTAGTGCATTAATCAGTATTATAACAGAACATCTAAAAATATGCCTTCTACATCTTTCCCTAAAGGTGAAAAGGAAATCATTGAGATGCTCGTATATAATATATGAACCACCACAAAAGCAAGTTGAGGTTACCATACAGCAAATGGCTCAGCTTCCTTCCATATTTCATGGAAATGTGTCTCCTGCAAGGATTTGAGACCTAGGCGAGATAATCCAGACTGAGTAAATTTCTCGAACAGCAAATATTTGCTTGCAGCTGCAGTTTCATTGTATCTGGCACCTCCATTGCAGGATAATTCATGAGAATGCAGTGCTGAGCCTGAATAGTCATCTGCAGAACACATTCCAACAGAAAATTATCAGTATCTTGTTCATTGCTGAACTTTTTTCCATTGAAGGGGCTTTTAATAGTTTGGGATACACTCAAAGAATGCCTTGAGTTCCCAAAGTGATATTTTTTTTCTCTATCCCCACTCTCCTTCAATTTCTCTGTACTACCGAAGAAGGGGAGAATCAACTGCAATCTCAAGGCTATAAAACTTTCAAGAATACATTGATTACTTGTGTACCTGTTTTAGATTCTGACATGTGTGGATTTAGGTAGAGTTCTTGCATATGAGAAATTGTCTCAGGCATTGATGAATGTTTTCTTTCATCACAATTAATTGAAGACTGCAGGATCCTCCTTTGCTGTTGGCGTCGCAGCGCCTTCCCTTGACGGCCAATTGAGGGACTTGATTTTATGATTTCAGGATAATATTTACAAAGAACCTTCAGAAGAAACAAATGGTATCAATAGCATATGGATAATGCAAAAAATATAGAACAATCTATTAATCTAACATTAAATAAACTAAGGACAAATAATTCAGGCCTTCAAGTATAAAAGTTTTCATACACAGCATAACGATGATACTGACAGTAACATAGGGTGAGAAGGCAAGTCTAAAGCAAATCCGATCTGACTATAAGATGGTTGTAAGCATCGCTTACCATCTGAAAAGCAGCACGGAAAGCATGCAACTCAAAATTATGAAGACCTGCATCTTGTTCGAGACTCCTCCATCTCTCTGCACTCTAAACAAAATTAAGCTGGGTCATGGAGTGCATCTTTAGATAGACAGTGGAGTTATGAAAGAAGCACTACAGAGGACATTAGAACTCAATAAAAGTTATTAATATTTACTCAGACAATAGCATCCATGCTAAACTAGGTACTTGACATTTCTATGATATTGCTTCATAAAGCTAATGCACTTGAGAAAAGCAAGATATCCGAGCACCTGACAAGCAAGATCACGTGAACTTTTCCCAAGTGATATACCAGCAGATTTAACACCACAACTCACAGGAAAACCACATTGTGAACCAGCTATGTCAAGACATCCTTCAGAAAGCAGGTTATAACAGCATCCAATGCTAACAACTGCTTTAACATCCTTGCACTCTAAAAAGGTCCTGGTCCAATAAAGATATGCACTTTAAAAATTATCAATGGATGATGAAACAACAATACCGAATACAGAGCCCAAAGGCCAGAGCAATAAAAAGAATGGTTTATGCTAATGAGCACAATGAAGCAATTTGATGAAACATAGCAAATAATCCAAATATCAATACACATCGTCAGGGAGAATTAAAATATAGCCCTAGTGTTCCAAATCTTCAATACATATGCATGTATTTGTAGCTTTGCCTAGTATATTAAGCATTGAAAGAACATTTTCAATTACTTGCAAAATGGAAAGAGATAAATTTACAAAGCTAAAAGGCACTCACTTCAGCATAGTTACTGAAAGATCGCCACATGCATGTAACCCAGCAAGTACCAATGAAGTCTTATCATCTGCAACTTGCCCAATCAATTCTGGCCCCTTAACATTATCAATATGTGGTGACATGCTAGTCAATGCTTTCAACATGTCAATGGACATGACACGGCATGTAATTGTCTTTGGCACATTTGGAATCCCAATTCCTGGACTAACAGAAGGAAGCAAAAGGGATTGGTAACAAAAATAGACACATGATCATGGTAATGGAAATATATTAGTGGTATAACACGTAGCAATTCATGCAAGGCATAGAATAAGCAAGGAAGTCACATCAAGCACTTAAGCAGGCAATCCCATATTAACAACTTCCATCAACTAACAACAGACACCATCCAAACAATTTCTCCATGGTTTCCTAAAATACGATAACTACTTCCTTAAAGAGAAGGAAATTGCAGCAAATGTACAAATAAATGCATAATTTACTAATGTTTTCGCATTTGAGCTGCATAATGCTTCTTGATCCGTTCTGCACGTTTCTCCGTGACAGTTCCATGATGAGAACAGGCATCAATAGCAACTACAGAATGCTGGTACTGGAAGGAAAGAACTTGGGCAAGATAACCCTAAAACAAAAGCTCAATCAGAGATGTAGAATTTGTACAAGTAAATAGCAACAAAGTTTTGGTTTCACAGCACATGAAAAGAAAAGATTATTAGTTAGTAAGACCACACAGAATTAATTCAAATAACAATCAGTTTATGTTGAAGCAAAGCTATAGATCAAAGAAAAAGGCAAACCTGGCCAGCACCAACATCAACTATTGTTTGAGCTCCCACACTATTCGCAACAGAACTAACAACCGCAGAAAGAACTTCCACCTACTTAAAAAAAATAAAACATTACCCATATAAACCTGCTTTCTCACGAAGATAACAATACGCAGTAATTAAATTAAATGATAACATATTCTCTAGAACATGCAACTATAAAAAATTAAAAAAAAATTTCAAAACCGAGGGTCGATCACCTACTTACTTCATGTTTTTTCTTGAAATTCATGCCTTGTGCAAGTACAGTATTAAGCGAAACCACATTCACTCCCGGGAATAGCTGCAATAAATAATAATAATAATAATAATCAGCAATAATTATTTATTACTATAAAAAAAATTAAGAAATATCAAGTAAACAAAAAAAACCTACCTTGTTTAAATGCGCTTGCTCGCGAGGAAACGCGAGAGACTTCAAATCTAAAACAAATTCCTTCAGCGAAGCAGGCCAATGCTCCTATTCACATAATAAGATAATTAAAAACAACATAATTATACATAATCTAAAAATTATTTAGTTACCTGGATTATACCACAAGGAATTAGGAGGAGATTTTGGACAGGTTCGTTACGCAAGCAATGGAGCCAGACAGGATCAATGGATTGCCATAACTTGTGGGTGAAGAAATTGGTAACATGTGCGTTGGTTAAGAAAGCGTAGGGTTTAATGAAATTGAGGATTGCGTTTATCCATTCTAGGGTTTCTTTTGCTGTTCTGCAACTGTACTTTTGGTTGCAGTCCTCCATATTTTTTTTTGTTTTTTTTTACGAACTTTTGAATGCTGAGTTCTTAAGTTACAGGATATATGGACGACGTGTTGTTTAATAGAGTGGACAAGGTATGCGATGTGCCGTTTTGTGCGGATCATACAGGCCAACGGTAAGGAGGGTAGATATTAACAAGCAATTAAATTAAGGAGGTACAAGACTTAAAGAAAGAGGATCAAAGCAAAAAAAAAAAAAATTACATGGTAATTTTAAAATTGGCTTGAAAAGTTAATTTTTGTCATTTTACTTTTCAATGGATACATTTCCAATCTCTTTGGATTTCAAAAATATGTTTTTGATCCGAATCTTCATTTTACTTATTTTTCATTCTTTAGATTTGAAAAAGAAAAGAGAATCATTGAATTCTGGTAAAAAAAAAAAGAATCGTCGATTAGCATCGATTTCAATAACATAAAAGATCAATATTAGTGTTAATGGGTTTCACTTGGTTATAGGAGTTTCAATAGGATATTATTTGGCGTTCAACTTGCATGAAAGGACAAATGAAGGCTCAAGATTTTTTTTTGAATTCGTGTGATTTTTTGTTTTTTTCACTAATTTTTGGATTATTTTAAGTCATAAATGGATTTATTTAGATATATGGAGTGTTATTTATATCTTTTAGGTCAAAAATAAGCATAAATTACTCATGCCCTAACTTAAAGGGTCGCCCGATTATGGACTAGCAAATAATGTGTTGTATGCATTCTATGTGTGTATATGTGTGTTAAAGGCTTGGTGTGCTGACCAAGCCTCTTTTTCATGGGTTAGGCACGCAGGAAAATATATGTTATAAGTTTTATGTTGTTTTTTAGGTCAAGAATCTTTTAATAGTTACTCTCTAGCTTTGTTTAAATTTGTGAAATAATATATGGTTTTTCATACATATTTATATGCGAAAAGTACAATTATTATGATATAGAAAAAAAAAAGCATTAGGGTGATGGGCGAGCACTGTGCTTCTAAAAATAAAAGGTATTATGAAAGTAATTTTAGTAGAGAAAAAGAAGAAGAGATTTCCCTTAAAAAAACTAAGAAGAGAAGAAAAGTTAAGTACAAAAAAAAAATTGTCTTATTTTAAGAAAGGGATGATCATGTGACAAATTAAAGAATCATGAAAAAAAATTTTAAAAATTATATTAACTATTATGCATTTCCTCAAATGAGATCAAAATAAGCATTTCAGTTTTCCCCAGCTAATAGAAAGTCGGGTTAATAATAAGATAAAATAGAATAAAAACAAAACAAAACCATAAAATTCCAAAACAAATAACTAAAAAGTTATTTGGAATCTTTAGAATTGAATTCATTTCTAATGGTTAAATCAATTTCTTAGTTTGGAACCTTTTTGAAGATATTGATTTGAATACCAAATGAAGTTTAATTGCTAAAAAATAACCAAAAACAATTTAGATGAGAGACCCTCTGATTTGCTACAATAATTCCCTATGTATTTGTTAAAAAAATTAACAAATACATTTTAATATATTATGACACAGCGCATGAAACTCGTACTCTATGTATTTACACCTAGGAATATGACCTTGTTATGATCTAATAAATCAATGGATTATATCCGAGCACCATTCTATATAGGCATTAAATGGAGTTGTAAGATTCACCTCTACAGATATTTTTGCTCCTTGTGCATGCCACCAAGAGATATAATGTCAATGTGATCTCATCTAATTATCATTGTTTTCACTACGATGACTTATCATATACACTCATTATTTGTGTTGATGTAAAGTGGAATGTACTACTACAACCCAAGCTTTCATATGATATGATCAAGGCAATGCAACTCCATCACCTTAAAAAATATTAAAGGGGCCACTAGTTTTCATGTGTGGGCCTATTTTACAAATTTAAAGAGCAATTAGAGCTTATCCTCAGAGTAAGGTGTTAACTCAACCTATTAAATTGTGCATACAGTATCATAATCATACTAATATTTTATGGTATTTGCTTGTTTTTCAAGCAAATGATAGAATCTATTATCAACACCATAGTTGATGGATCTTCATCCACTTATGGAGCCATATGTTATGTAGCCAAGTTTTTATCACATCACCTACCTACAACACATCAAGCTAGATCACAACTTGATGATGTATTTCTCAAGATATGGAGGCATGAAACTTACATGTTTCATCTTTATGTAAATAGGATAACATCTACACTTCATAATGTTGTTGTTATTCTTAGTATGTCTATTGATGGATGACTTATGAAGTCACGGGGTCAATGAATATGGAAAAGTTATGCTTGCATTATTGGGACATGTCATACCTATCGATATATTGAATAGAACATGTCCCACCCACCGATGCATTGAAAGGGCATGCCATTAAGTTGAAATGGCTTAAGAAAACTTTCATTGATCCACTCGTTAATAATACATTGGAACCATTGGTTGATGGATGTTCATCCACGTATGGTGCAATACAACATATAGGAAGGTTTTTATTAGCTCATCTATTTGTAGCACATTTAGCCAGATCATGGCTTGAATGGTGCATTACTCGAGAGATGAGGGTGTGAAACCTACACGTTCTATTTTATACAGATGAGATAACACCTATACTTTATGATTTTGTTTTTCTTCTTGTTTTACCCATTAATGGATGACTTGTGATTGGGAAAGGGTTGATAAACATGAAGAAGTTATGCTTGCACTTATTGGGACTTGTCCTACCCATTGATATGTTGAATGGGCATGCCACTAAGCTGAAATGGCCTAAGGAAGAAGTTTTTTGGCTAACTCACCAATATGTTTGAAATAATGCAACTGATAGATTTAGGATGTGCTGTTCCTGACAATGCAAACCATTAACTTATGGTATTTTTTGAATTTTTTTAAGGCTGCTTAATTTCTTAATTTTTTTACAAGTGATATTTAAAAAAAACGAACTTGTAAACATTGAAGTAGATTTAAAATGTCATGACTTGCATTAATTGATAAAACTTTTTAATACTACAAGGCATAAAAGAAGGTTTAAAATGAACTGGATCTAAAAGGAGTTCAATGGGCTAAGTCAAGAGGCTTGGATTAAAAAAGTTCAAATATGCTAATTTGGACCTTTGTGTACTTTTTAGGTCATATACGAAGCTAGATGAGAATTTTAGATAGGATTCTAATTGGATGGAAAACTAGACATTTGTACATTTCCAATGATATATAATAGACACGTTAATTCATAGGGACGAGAGAGCATGGCATGTTTAAAGTTGGGCTTAAAATATGTTAACAAAGTGTGAAAACATAAAAGACATTGTTTTTTTAAGAGTTATGGATTCCATTCACTATAGGAGTCTTTAATGTTATTGAGAACTAATATGGTAGCCTTTGAGTTATTTTACAAGGATTCTATATCAACTAATAAGAATTAATTTCAAGAAGAATTAATTGGTCAGAAATTAATTCTTGTTTTACAAGGCATTAGACTTTTGTTTAGTAATGATTATTCAACGATTATTTATCTTGAGTATTTTTCACTATCATATGTAGAAAATGGTGAAAAATATTTTTAGACTATTGTTTTATTTATTTTTAAACATTATTTTAATTAGTTTGGACTTTATTTAAATTGGATACATATCCGACCTATTAGTGTTAGGGTTTTATTTTCAAGAGTATAAATATTTTTTGTAAAGACAATATAATAAGAATTGATAATACTATTGCTGTCGAATTTATTCAGGTTGTGTGACAGAGATTCTCGTATTATTTGGTTCTCTAAGAACTAAATTGACTTGTCAAAGATTAACTGGCTTCATGGTGTCCTCCTTAAACTTTTTGTTTGCGAATTGATATTTATATGGTGGAGGTTCTTGTTTCAATAGTGTTGGTATCTTGGAATAAATTTTTATTTTGTCACACTCCTATCAAATCTGTTTAGACTTTCCGGGATTCGTTGTTAATTTTGTTGTGCGTTACATGACCACGTAATCATGAGTTTCATATCATAACCTGTACTACATTATGGGTGGAATTCCAAGTTATTTTTTTAGGTAAGAGAAGAATTATTATGAAAGCATTTTCTTACATCACAAAAAGTTTTAATAGAAAATTGAAAAGTTGATGAATGTGTATAATAAACTACAAAGAAAATTAAAAAAAAAAAACTAATGAGTCGTAGAAATAATTATTAACACTAACTAAAGACTAAAGCGAAAAGTTGAAATATAGATGCACATGATGATGACGTGGGGTGCTCTTTGATTATTTTAATTATATATAAATAAAAATAGATTTTCATCATAAATGTAATAATTTAATTTTTATAGAAAAAAATGTAATTGTTAATATAGATTCTTTTGTTTACTAATGTATTTTTTAAAATATATATTTTCTTAGTTATGTTGTTTATTGCATTGAAAATAAAAGTAATTAATATCAAAGTTCTAACAATTTGAAATAAGTCTAAAAAATATATTTATTTTAATCAAGTCATATTTACTTTATTGATGTGTTCTTTTTAGAAGAAAAAAAATGAGATTTTCATTAGAAGTTTTGTTTTTTAAACAAAAACTTATCATCATATTACAAACAAGTTTTAATAAAACAAACTAATAAATAATTAATTTATAATTTTAACGATAATGTATTAAAAAGATGTAAAAAACTAATATTGAGAAAAATTATATAAAAAAATTTAAAATAAAAATATTAAGAATAGATATTTCATACACATTTTAAAAATTATGCATTTTAGATTCACGGAATAAAGTTTTCTTGACTACTTTTTCACTCGATCTTTTTCAAGTGAAACATAAAACAAACAAACTCTAGGATGTACTGAACATTCTATATCCATAAAGAAATAAACTTAAAAAAATTGTAATTGAGGGATTAAACATTAGATTTACATGTCTTATAATAGTAAATATAAAAGATATATATTTTTGACAAATATCATCCTTTTAGTTTTTTTTATTTTTATAATAAATCAATATTTTTTAATATAAAATCGACATGTCATTCAATATTAAAAAAAAAATACATCATCAAGGAATGTGAAAATAAGCAATCTAAAGAGAATGAAAAAATCTAGGAAAAAACAAACTCTTAAGTACAAATTAAAAAAGAAGAAGTTGGATAACCAAAAAAAAATGGATGGATAAAAAATAAATTCGTGTAAGGCACTATGCTTATCAATAGTTATTTGTGAAGTGACGAATAAAAGAGGGGGCTATGATAATTTACCCTTTTATTTATAGTTTTAAGACTTGATCTAGTGACCAGTTCAGTCTAAGATTTGAGTTTTAGATTTTGATCGGGTCACTAGGTTATTCTGGTTAATTTTTTTTAAACCAAAACGATGTCGTTTTAGTAAAAAAGAAAAAATCAACATGTTGCAACCGGTTTTTGATCGGGTCTTGCCGGGTCAACCCGCCGGTTCAGCCGGGTCACACTGAGTTTTTCTTTCCCTGTTTTTTTTTTAAATCGGTCTGGTTCCAACCCCAGGTCAGCCGGATCCTGAATCAGCTCACCAGATCGGCCTGATTTTAAAATTATGCTTTTATTAATTTTTTTGTTAATTAATAACAAAATTTTCACTTTTACTACTCCTAACAAAAAAAAAAAAAAAAACAAAAGAGTAATTTTGAACAAAGCACAATTATAGTACGGAATTTCACACCACAAGAATTCCTCATGCACAACAAAAGGAAAACATGGTACAAATTAGCGGTCACGTTGTCAGAAGCCCAAAACACTAATGGACAAAAATTAGTGGTCTAAGAAGAAGACTGGTCAAACACCACATCACTAAAACAGATGATAATAAAATAAAATACTATTCTCCTAAACGAAATGTAGATAAATCCAACGGCTAAGTATCAGGCAGGGACATTGGGAGGGAGGAGGGCTAGAGCCCTGAGGGCTACGGTCCAAAATCCAAATACAAAGGCAGCCAAGAGAGAGGCAAAGAGGGGCGTAGACAGTAGGCTAGCCCAAATATGCACGGGAGTGTCAGGCTAGTATTTCCATATAAAATAATATTTAAAAAATAGAGAGAAAGAAATCAACACTTAAAAAAAAAACGATTTTGAAATTTTTTATTTTCTTAAATATTGATATTAAAATTTTAAAAAATATATATTTTTAAACAAAAAAATACTTTGAAAAACAACCGCTATTACAATTTCAAATACTACAACTCTGCTTGGGGCTACTTTTGCATTGAAGTTTTAACAAAATTTGATTTTGTTTTGTTTAAAATTATTTTTTTTTGTATGTTTTTAGAATGTTTTGATGTATATTATTTTTATGTATTTTTAAGCAAATTATTTTTTTAAAAAACAATTATTATCACACTTTCTAACACCCTACTTTAAAATGAGATGAAAACAAAATTGTATTTGATAAAAATATATAAAAATAGTGATTGTTTTTATCTAATGTTTGATTGAAGATGGGGAATACATAATAAAATATATAAAAATATTTTATCTTTAGACCTTGTTTGTTTAAGGAAAATAGTTTCCTTTTAAAAAGTGATTTTCTTTTGAAAAATAATTTTCAAGAAAATTGGATTCCTAAAAAATGGATTATCTTTCGATGTTTAACAATGTTATTGAAAATAATATGAAAAATATTTTCTAGTATTTGGTTGTATCATGAAAAATGAGCTGAAAAATTATTTATTAATATTTTGATTTTTTTAAGTTTATCTAATATATATAGAACATTAAATATAATTATTTGACAATTTACAAGAAAAACAATGAGATATAAAACAGTGTAATGGTAAAAAAAATTATATTATATTATACATAGTTTAATTTATAAAATATAACTATACATATAATATAAATATTTAAAATATAATATTATAGACATATAGTCATTCTTTGGTGTTTAGAGAATATTAAAAATAAATTTCTTTTCTATGGTATCCTAATTTTATAACACAATTTATATGATTTAAAACACTACCAGATTTAATAGTTTTTTACCTATGGAAATTTTTGTCGGTATGTATATTATCAATGGACTCACGAATAGAAATAGTCCATCAGAAAAACTCTTATCAGTAATTTATGGTCTGTCGGTAATAAATATACCAAATAATTTACAGACGTACTTAGAGTGCAAAAAAATAAAATTTACCCACTTCATTTCATCTATTAATACAATAAATCTAAAATAGAGACAACGCTAGAAGAGAAGGTTGGTTGTCCTTGGGACTGTGAGATCAATTAGGAGGCGCACATGTACCACCCATCTATGATCTCATCTTGATTGTCAATTGACAAAGTTCTTCATAATCAACAGTGAGTCGTCCACATTTTCATTAAGATAGGTCCTCCGAGCTTGTACTCGTTGATCTAACATCATCTCGAACTCTAGAGTTTGAGTGCTTGTAATAAATTACGAGCATTTAATAGTCGAAGCACTACCAGCCATCCATAAGTTCTCAGTTGTACTATTAGAGAGTCCGTACACCCGATTTATATCAGGCCCATCGGATGATCTTGCCTTTAACCACAAATCCGGATTGAGATCCAGAAAGGTTGAAAGATCATCGGTGTATCTCTCCTTCAACCGGTTGTTATATGTATCATGGAAAGAAAAATTAAATTTATCAAATTCAAGGAAATAATAACTTAAGAAAAAATGGTTGAAAACCCACATACCACAAAGTGTTGAGCTCGGCTATACACGAACTATTGCACCCCTTTTCAGCGGTCATCACTTCACATATGCGTTTCAACAAAAAGTTCCATCAGACCTGGCTCACATCCAAGAACCGTAGCATGTAAGAAAAAATATTGCCAGTTAAATATATTTATAAAAAACAACAAATAAAAAATGAATTTAAAAAAAAAATCTTATTATCCGCTTCACATGCAAAATTAATAGAATGGAGTCGCAGATGTGAGTGGTAACAAAATCGTGAACATGCCAGTTCTAATTTTCCACACCGGACTGTGACCATAGCGTGAAATGCGTGAATGTCACATGCTGGATGTATTCCGCTCATATAACCTCTAAGATGTATGATAATTTGCAATCTTAAATGACAATTTTTACCTTTCATGAAAATTTTCAAAATGCCCCTCCAAATATTACCGATAACCTTTTATTTCGTCGGTAATTTCGTTATGAAAAAAGTTAACAATAAAAAAGCATTAATTATCAGTGTATTGAGAAGAGAACAATTTCCATAGTCTTTGTAATACACCGACATACACATTTTGTCAATATACCCATATGTAATGAACATCATGAACAATTTCAGAGAGAAGGGGAACAGTTCCCACAATCTCTAGAATATATCGATGGAAACATTTCATCGATATACACGTATGTAATAAATACCATAAATAGTTTCAGGGAAAAAAGGAACAATTCCCATGGTATCTAGAATATATCGATGGACACATTCTATCATTATAACCGTATGTAATGAACACCATGAATAGTGCCAGTGAGAAGGGGAATAATTCCCATGGTCTCTGAAATATACCGATGAATACATTTCGTTGGTATAACTGTATATAATGAATACCATGAATAGTTCCAAGTAGAAGGAGAATAATTCCTATGGTCTTTGGAATATATCAATAAACACATTTTGTTGGTATACTCATATGTAATGAACACCATGAACATTGTCATGGAGAAGGGGAACGATTTCCATAGTCTTTGAAATATATCGATAAACACATCCCATTGGTATATCTGTATGTAATGAACATTATGAACAATGCCAAGACATCATTCAACTCCTCAATGTCAACATCAATAAAAATATTCTTGGTGATGCAAAAAATTGAATTTTCTTCTAAGTCATTAGACAGAGCAACTCAATATGGATCAATTAACTCTCCAAGTTAATTCATGGTTATCATCTTGAACAACCTCGTCATGGCCTCTAAGTTTGGTTTGCATTATAGATAACCAATAAACTCTTGAACAATCATTTCTAAAGGAAGGAGTATATGTGTAATAAACTTGTTAGCATTGTTTGGCGAAAATAAAGACATTGTTGACGTTGTGGTGTCTAGCCTTTAAATTAATTTCGACCAAACCATGATGAGAATCTACTTTGATTTCTCTATTAGTGGTGTCATATTAATAGCATTTGAATAAAAATACTCTATTCTGCTCACTATGATATTGCAATTAAATGATGTCTTTCAACTTCCTATAATAGTCAACTTCAAACTCATTAGGAGTTGATCCCTTAAGTCAACTCTTATATGTCTTTCTACCATTCCCATATTTTTCATTATAAAACACATGTCTATTAATGAAATACCCATTGTAGCACTTCACCTTTCTTTTAGGACCTAGACATAGTGAAGACAAAATAACATTAGCATTGCATCCCAATTGATAAACCTGGTACATGACGTATAACTATGAACAATTAATGAGAAATGTGTAATGAAATTAAGTACCTCGAGAGATAAGAATAATTAAATAGTACTTACATGTGTGCTGAACCACGTGAAAAATTATTCATCTTGTAATCAAAAAACTTGGGATTCAGTTAGTTATAAGTTTTGGGATAGTAAATATTGATGATGTTGTCTACAAGGAATTCAATATATCAGTTTATGATATTATAACGACATGTTAAGTAGTATACTAACTGAATAAAATGTCTCGATTCATCACAATTAAATAACACATAATTATGTGTTTGTTTGAATTCTATTTTTGGCAAATAACTTCCCCTAACAATATTTTTTAGTACAGGTCATCCAGGATGAGAGAATACTAACAAATTCCCACATGAAGGCTCTTCCCCACCATCATCATATCTTGAAACATAGTTGACTTTTTTTTCTTCTCAATTGAGACTCGAAATAATACGAGATAAATATTAATATCTCTTCAACAATATAGGTATTGCATATCGAAGCCTCAACATGTGTCTTGTTTTTTTCTTTTCTCTTAAAGTTGAATCAGTACCTGCATGGAATTAAATAAATATTTTGAAATATGCAAAGAAAAATAATAAAATTGTAATTACGATGGATGTGAAATCCCTAACCTCTTGAATGAATAAATCTATTTATATTGAATTGGGCCTCTAACTTTTGCTTTAAATGGTAAATGTATGGAGGAAATAATTGAGGAAATATCATCTCAAGTTGCATATTTTCTAGATGATATTTGTTTTGAGTGTCTCCATGTGTTGTGTCTTCAACTTGTTAGAACACATATCTCTAAAGAGGTGATTAATCTCCGTGAGTGCATCCCATAAATCCCGGTAAGCTAATGAAATGAGTGTTTCCATAAACACGTGGCAATAATAGCTTTTCATTCTATATAATCTACAATACTCTAAATTTACCAACCTTGATATGTTCAAGGCATTTTTATCACGAAACGTAAATTTTTAAGCCATTGGTAGACAAATAATTGTGCATTCTTGTCTAAGGTGAAACTGGCTTTAGGTTTTACGACCCGTGATCCAACATAAACTAACTTCATATTTTTACATTGACAAAACAAAACTATATCCATTCTAGCCTTAATGTTGTCATTTGTCTTCCCCTTCACGTTCATATAACCATGTTGGAGATGTTTTTTTTTTTTCTATGTGCATGACATCATGGTATGACTAAGAAGATTGGTCTTCCAATAATGAAGCTCTCGGAAAATACTTCATTTTACCCAATTATGTGTCAAACCAAAACCAAGAAACTTCTGTTTATCGGATCGAAAACCATACACAATGTCACCATACTCCGACATCACATCATACAATTCCTCATGCGAAAGAAACGACGATGCAACATTCCTTTCAACTCTATCAACAAAGAAGTCCTTTCTATTCTTTCTGAACTTGTAATCAATTGGCAAGAACCACTGGTGATAGTAAAAAAAAACATTTTACTATTGTTTGTTAGCATGAATACCTTGCTATTTTCCATACAGTATGAACATGCTAGTTTTCCATGCGTGTTTCAACCAAAAACAATTTTATAAGCTGGAAAATCATTGATAGTCCACATTAAAGCAGCCATCATCAGAAAATTTTATTTCCTAGATATATTATAAGTCAAAGCCCCGGATGACCATAACTGTTTCAACTCATCAATCAACAGTCAAATACAACATCTATATTTTGACCCAGACTATTAAGACCGGGTATGACCTTAGATAAAAAAAATAAACTTCAGCCTCATACACATCCCTGGTGGCAAGTTGTAAACTATGAGTATCATAGGTTAACAAGAATAATAAGCAACAAATGACCCAAATGGATTGAATATGTCTGTACATAACCTCATACATATGTTTTTTTTTATCTTCACTAAAAATTGAGGATGCATATTATTAAAGTGTTTCCAGACTTTACCATCAAAAGGTTACATCATCACTCCATCCACCACATCATGTGATTAGTGTCATATCATATGCTCAACAGTCTTTGGTGATATAAATAACCTCTATAGTCTAGGTGTGATTGAAAAGTATCTAACTTTTCTGTGTGCGACAAGAATCCTTTCCCTACCATTCATGGGTTTATAGCGAGAATGCTTACATGTTCTGCACTTGATTAACTCTGTATTTTTAAGATAATTTAACATGCAGAAGTTTGAACACATGCTAATTTTCTGGTATTCTAGATCAAAGGGTTTTATTATAGACTTAGCAACATAGAAGTTCTCTTTCAGTTTGTTTCCTTCAGGTAAAATGTTTCTCGCTTATTTGACTATTCAATTATAACTGGCCTCACTCAACCAACAATCTGACTTAATGGTGAACACATGTGCAATGACTAATAATTTACCATGATTTATGCAACAATCCCATAATGGTTTGTCAGAACCTTGTCGCACTTCACCCGCACGGCTTCTTTTGTTCGTTTAATTAATTCGTTGGGAGTCGCTACCTAGTATTGCATCGAGGGTTACTAGGAAACCCGGATGTACTAGTCTTGTTAGAGATTCATGAGTAAGGGACTGGTTATGGTTAGGGAAGGTATTAACACCCCTAACGCACCCTACCTGAGGTAAGCTGCTTCGTGGTTTTGATGTGATAAAGAAGTTTTAAAAATTGTCTTTTCATCGGATATTAGAAATACGACTTACGTGTTAGTTCATAATCCTTTACCGTGAGTAAGTCAAAACATTAAATTCTTCTTTATTCTTTGCAATTTTATCATAAAAAACATTCATAAAAAAATACAAACAACAAATTCACTTTCACTATATTTTTTCTTATTTTTCTTTTTTACATCCAGCACACTACAAAATATAAATTCAAAACTAAACAAAAAGCACATTAAACAATTTTAAAATTATAAAAATAGCCCCAAAACAACCTGGAATTATAGGGAAGGCCTTCTGCACCACCAGAAAAGTGGTGGCATGTCTCCTCCACGTGTCACCGCCACTGGCGGCGCGTGGGTTCATGTGCCACCGTAAGAGAACCCAGGCAAGTAGGGGGGTCAGTCACGGCTTCCTCCCCTCTTCCCGTCCTTGCCATTGTGACCTGCAAAACACCCAAAAACACAGCAGGCAATCGATTTTAGTTTTTCTTTAGATCTGTTTCACTTCTGTTTTCTCTCGGTTTGTCATTTGCTCCTTCTTTAGATGGTAGGTTTGTTCTTAGTCTTCTCCTTCTTCAGACCTGGTGGCTCTCGTTCGTGGTTGCTGAAGCTGCGGTGGAGATGGGTGTGGCTGTCCAGTCGGGGGGAAGGAGATATGGTGTCTACGGCTAAAGAGGGAGACCGTGGGTCTGTCACCGGTTGAAGAAGGAAAGGTTGGTCTGTGTGCAGCTGAGAGATAGAAAGGAAAGCGAAGGGGTGAAGAAGATGACGATGCTGCTGCTGGGGAAAGGCTTTGGCTAGGAGGAAGGCACGACCAAGGGAAAAAGTGAGGCGAAAGAGAGGTGGATCTAGTGTGTGAGGGGAGGAGATAGCTGGAATCAAGGGAGAGATGGCTGAAGGGGGGCTGCTGGCTTTGGTTCCCTCTACCAAGAAGATGGAGAGACCGAAGGGGATGAGAGGGGCGACCGGTTGTTGGCTTATAAAGGAAAAGGGTTAAGTTTTTTCCCTAGGGTTTTTTTATGTTGTCCTTTGCTTTTTACAAGATTTTCCCTCCTTTTGTGTGAGTTTTGGACCTATATTTATAGATAAAATATTGCTTGTGCCTCAAAATTAATCCCTCAACTTTCTTCTTTTTGTAAATTTTGTTTTTTCTTGTTTGTTCTTGTATTTTTTGAAAATGAGCAATATCAACGTCGACTCAATGAGGAAAATCAATGATTTAAAAAATAACACGTGAAAAGTCGAACGCGTTCAAAAGATATTTGAAAAATTAAATTCTTTTGAGACGATGCTAAAAATGCTAAAAACAATGCAAAAATATTTAATACATATTTTTTTACTTTCTTTAGTTTTTGCTATTTTTGGATTTTTTTCAAAAACTTAATAAAAAAGTGGGTCAAAAATTGGGGAGCAACATATGCCCTCTCTTTACAATGCTTATGAAGCAAAACTCATCAATGTTTTACATAGTAAGCTTTGTAAAGAAAACAAAAAGGAAATGATCTCGTTATCTTGGGCGACCTACCTCTCTTTTGAAGAAAATTGGTTTATTTTCAAGGGCGACCAGCCCACACACTCACGCTTACCCTGGTCTATTTTCATGAGCGATCTGCCCACACATACTCAAAGTGGTCTATTTTTAGAGGCGACCAGTCCACACACTCACGCTTACACTAGTCTATTTTCATGGGCGACCTGCCCATACATACTCAAAGTGGTCTATTTTCACGGGCGACCTGCCCACACACACTCACACTGATCTTTTTTCACGGGCGACCTGCCCACACACACTCAAAGTGGTCTATTTTCAAGGGCGACCGGCCCACACACACTTACCCTGGTCTATTTTCATTGGCGACCTGCTCACACATACTCACTTAGGTCTATTTTCAAGGGCGACCTGCCCTTTTGATTGGGTTTACCTGAGATCCCATCTGACGATCTAACAAGAACAAAAATCGGTATATAGCTCGATTAACCTGAAATCCTATCTAGCGATTCCCTTTAACCAGAGCTAAATTCTGGGTGGTTAGGTTAAACTGAGATCCCTTCCGCCGATCCCCTTTAATCAGAACCAAAGTATGTTTGTGGTTGGGCTAAACTGAGACCCCTTCACCGATCCTCTTTAACCAGAACCAAAATCTGTTTGTGGTTGGGCTAAACTGAGATCCTTTTGCCGATCCCTTTAACAAGAACCAAAATCTATGTGTGGTTAGGCTAAACTAAAATCCCTTTGCCGATCCCCTTTAACCAGAACTCAAAATCCTTTGTAGTTAGGCTAAACTGAGATCCCTTTCACCGATCCCATTTAGCCAGAATCAAAGTCTGAGTGCGGTTAGGTTAAACTGAGATCCCTTTCGCCGATCTCCTTTAACCAGAACCAAAATCTGTGTGTTGGTTAACCTGAGATTCCTTCTAGCAATCTTTTTTAACCAAAAAAATATGTTTCTTCTTCAAGATGATAGGGTTCGAATTGAAGACTCTTCTTCGTTGATCTTCTTATTTCTTTGAGATTTCCCTAATGTTAGTGTTTATCTCATCTTCCTCATGTTCCATGGTCAAAACCATGATTATTTGTTGTTCATCAACTCAATGATTTTTTCTTTGTCCCCAATCTTGCTGGACTATATTGAGGATTTTTTCTGCAACAAATAAAAAATTTATGCAATGCTTCGACGTTAGATAACTGATTTGAAATATAGGTCCCTCCTCTTCGATGTTCCATCATCACAAGGTGCCTTTGTTTGCTATTCAAAGCATTTTTTATTCTTTCAATGTATTGGCTCATTCGTGTGCTAGCCTTCCACTCAGATGTAAGTGCAGTGCCTATCATGGGCTGTCTGTGACGATTACTACTTTCGTTGCTTCTCAAGCTTGGCCATGCAAAAATATTGATTTAGCCAAATTTATTCAATCTATTTTAATAATACTCTCAATTCATTATCAATTATATATATATATATATATAAATTTCTACACATTTACTAAAAAATTCAACTTGACAATAAAATTGACAAAATATAAAATGGACTTGTTAAATAAACTATTATTTATTTCATCACAAAACACTTACGTCAAAAATTCAACATAAGTCTCATGAATTTACAAAGAAATATAATTTTACAAAATCTAAAACAAACCTTAACATGTACAAATCATAAATCCATACAAAACATTTGTATGAGAAAAAACTATAAAACAAGTAAACACCTAAACAAAATACATATTCTATAAAAATATATAAAACAAAAATTAACATTTTAAAATTGAGTTCAAATAAAAAAGGGTAGATTTACTTTATTAAAGTGAAGAATCCTAAAAAAAAATTAAATTAGAACATGAATACTGACAAACTAAGTGTTGTGGTGACTGAATTTGTTGTGGGAGGTTGAATTGCGTTGAGAGTGGAGAGGAGAGGGTGGTTGTTTGTTGAAGAAAAAAATGCATAAGAAAAAAGGAGAAATGGGGTATGTGGACAAAAAGGTCGATTGTCAGGTCATAAATTAAATGTTATTGATGACATTACCAATGCAATTATTTTGTTAGTAACTTTATTGGTTCTTCTGTCGGTAAAATGACACGTCGCCATACGGTTTGTCTTTTTTGAATCCCATTATAATACCCTCTGCAATTCCCTCAGTATATATCGAGAAAATGTTTTTGTTGGCTTATTTATGGACATACTTTACTATCGAGTAATTCATTGGTAATGCAGTTTATAAAAGTTACACGTCCATACTATTTGTATTTTTTCATTTCTTATTTTTCCACTGCAATTTTCCTAGTATATACCGAGAGGATTTTTCTGTCGGTGTTTACCGATGGATATAAGGATGAAAAATTATGTCGATAAAGGTCATCATAATATACGAATGAAATTTTTGTTTGTATTTGTTAATTTTCTGGTAGTGAAATATATGCTTATTATATAATATAACATTTTTTGTATTTGAATATATTTTTTAGTAATAATTATATTATATTTTAAATTATGTTAATAATATATTACTATTTTATATATAAAAAAAGAAAATTGAAGGATTATAGCACTTTATTTTTTGGATCTTTCAAGGAAAGTGTTTTTCAATCTTTTAAACTAGAAAACATTTTCTCTTATCTAAAGCTTATGTTATCATTTGACTAAAAAGTAAGTTCTATTGACTACTTTTTCACAATATAGCCAAATATAAGAAAGATAGGAAAGTGCTTTATAAAAAAGAATTTTCTAGCAAACAAACAAAGCATTAATTTATATTATTATCGAACTTGTCATATTTGAAAGAATAATTATATATTACTAGATCATTGATCTGTGTTGCATTGCAGTCGAATCAATTTTTTTTATCTTAAAAAAAAGTGTTAAGCATCGCTAATGTTTTTTCTAGTAGAAAGAAATACTAAAACATATGGGAGTTAATCTGATGTAATCCGGTTGACTTGACAGGTCTAAAAGCAACCTAAATTACTAGTAAAAATATAATTTGACTAAAAAAATCTCAAGATGATATTCTTTTAAAATATTGAGATGATAATATGTTGGATCAACCCGAATTAATTTGGTTAGCCTGCAAAATTCATAACCTAGGTCATAAGACTATGATAATCTCATAAAAGCAAATAAAAATAAATTATGAAGCGTAATTCCCAATCAACCAAATGTTCAAAAATGAAATTGAAAAAAAAATCAATTAAAAAAAGAACAAAAAAAATAACTTGAGTCAACTCGAGTTAACCTGCTAAATTCATGACCTGAGTTATGGACCATGATAACCATGTAAAAAGTAAATTAAAATGAATTATGAAGACCAATTCTCAATCAACTCAATATTGAAGGATTAAATTGGAAAAAAAAAGACACAAAGAAATGACTCAAGTAAACCTAGATCACTTTCTATATCATTAATTTAGGTTATAAGACCAAAATAATCTCATATAAAACAAATTAAAATAAATTATAAAATATAATTTTCAATTAATTTATTGTTGAAAAATAAAATTAATAAAACCATTAATAAAAGAAATGGGACTAGGCTCGATATAAAAATAATCACAATTGATCATTGTAATCAGAACCACTTTTCAAGCAGAAACTCATGAATTCCTTAGCCAGTTTCTAGTAAACTAAAATCCACTAACTCGAGACCAATTCAATAAAGGTATCCTCCTCTTGCCTCTACTTCCCTTTTCGTTAAAAAATTCCAAATCCTAGAAATAATAGAATTCCACCATAACAAATCCAACAAAAAAAAACCACAATCATCTATTTTTCAAATCTGATCCGGTTCCTTGGGCTAAGGTGGTCTGGGAATCTTGATCTATGCCCAGATATAACTTCATTTTATGGCTGGCGGTTGTGGGCAAGCTGCGAACTTGTGACAAGCTTCGCTTTTTGCAACTCGACCCTTTGTGTGTTTTCTGTCGGGTTGAGGAAGAGTCTCACAATCATCTATTTTTTAGCTGTCCATGGACATCTCTTCTTTGAAGGATGATAAAATCTTGGCTTCATCTGCATAAAAGAATGTCGACCATTAATAGTGCAATTCACAGTCTTCTTTCTAGCAGAAACAACACTGCTAGCAGAATGCGAAGAGTCTCCCTTGGTATTCTTATCTACTTGATTTGGGATGAGAGAAATAAAAGAGTCTTTGATAACTCTTGCAATCTAGTGCCTTTTGTTTTTCGCAGATTCCAGGTTCTGTTCTTCATGATTTTACACCTTCATAAATAGTTTCTTAGCTGCTGGTGTCTTTTGATTGGGGATGCTTGTTTGTTTGGCTGTTGTGCATCCTTTGGGAGTTTGGTTTTATCACTTATCTTGCTTCGGTGTTGTAGCTAAGAGCTCTTTTTTATTCTGGTTGCAACTTTAGTCATTCTCACTGTGTATACTTTTTTGTGCTATGTGTTAGGTTCGACACCTCGTCCTTGATTAGGTTCCTCATCTAACCATTGTCAACTAACAGGTTCAGGGAGTATGTTCCCTCTTTTGTAAATCTTGTATATGAACTTGCTGGTTTTCCAGCCTTGTATATTTTTTGATCTAATATATATTTACTTTACCTTTGATAAAAAAAAAAAACCCACAAGAAACCTTGTTTGCTTCACCAACAAAACCCATTTTTTGAATAACTTGACTAATGCACTGCAAGTAATAGAATCGATCCTAAACCAGAAATTCATCAACATTCTCATAAGGGAACCCAAAATACACTTTCTTGAAGACTAAGATATCTTAAAAAAAAAACCTACCAAAAGCCTTACATATATCTCAAAAACCTAATATGTTTTGGTTTGTTTTGTGTCTTCTAAATAAACTCTTTATCTCCACTTTATTTCAGTTCCTAAAACTCTAATTCTGAATCTCATCATTTTATCCTAATCTAGTAGAGCTTATAGGATACAACTATTAATGTGCCTCTGTATATAAAACCAACTCTTTTCTCTTCATTTTCTCTATAAAAACGCAGCTCTCCTTGTAGTTCTCTTTTCTCAACAAGCTAAACAATCTTATTTTTGTTTTGTATGCAAACCACCCCATATGCAAAACACTATTTCTTACTTGCTTCCTCCCAGGCTCAAGTTCCGCCTCGCCAACGAAGAATTGGTCAGCTATTATCTATCCAAAAAAGTAGTGAGATGTTTCTCTTATGAAGAAATCTTCACCTCTATCTAAGATGGTGATCTTTATGGCTATGACGAGCCATGTGAAATATTCAGGTACTTTAGTTGTTTCAATGATGTCTATTTTTTTCACTTGATTGAAAAGAGAAACGTTCAATGGAGAAACTTGTATTGATAGAAGCATCGATTAAGTGGTGAAAGAGGGGAGCATGATAGAGGAGAGATTAGCTTGAAAAGTAAATGTAAAAATAAAATATGTTTATAAGGTTATTTTTTGGAAAACAATTAATGATTTTGTGTCTCTGTTATGCAAACATATATAGATATAAATATCTAAAAATCTATTGTAAAATCAATCATTCAAAAAAAAAAAAAACTAAGTTTAGGTTTGGAATTGAGTCTGACACAATAATAACTTATATTAATATACCAAGCTATAAGTAATCAACCCCACCCAACTCTTATAATCGAGACACGAATAAAAAATATAAAAGATATCAAAAAACTTGATTATTTTTTTTACAAGTCAGGATGAATGCCATAAACACACTTGATATTTGATAAGCTCTTGAAAAAGTTATATTAAGCAAATTCTTATACACAAGTTTTGTTTCTGAATAATCAATATATCTCTTATTATTTTTTTAAAAAAACCTAAATACAAGCTAAATAACAAATAAAATTGTTTTAAATAACATTGAAAAAATAACAAAAAAATTTTAAATAAAATAAAAAAGAATCTAAATCAATTAGAAAACTAATACAATTCTTGGATAGTAGCTTATGAACCTTATCGCAAGGCCATCTTGATATTTGATTCATTCAAATTTTTAAACAATATAAAACAAGACTTCTAGAAACTTATAATAAATTTTCATGATTATCCAATAGTCAGATTAAAAATTATGTTTGCTAGCATAAAACTGTGTATTAGAAAAATAAGCCCAATCCACGTGTAAGTAGAAAAATATGTTGAATTTGCAAATCTTGTAGGAAATAAGGCTTAAATATCTTGAATTGATTCATTGAATATCTCTTGGATCTTCTTAGTTTTAAATATTGTAATAGATCTAATTGGTACCTTTAATGGATCCATTGATAATCCTCGTTGATTCGCAATATCACTCTAGGACATCTTTTATATACCTCATTTTTTTATAGGAAAAAAATCAATTTAAAAATAATATGAGACAGATAAAAATGAGATTGTGTCCTTGTTTCCGCAACCAAACATGTTTTTATCATAGTTATCTCTATTCCGTAATTTCCAAGATAGATACCAAACACTATCCAATAGATAATAGATCATATTATATACCATGACACACATCATTTTTCAAAATCTATTTTTATTTCATTATAGATAATGAGAATAAATATTCATAAAAAACACAATGATTTAAATTCTAAAAAATATATTTTTTTATTCATATAATTGTTTTTGAAAAAAAAACATGTATTTTTTATTAACAATATGGCTTATTAAATAAAAATAAAGATAATTAGAATAAATATTCATAACAAATTAATGATTTGAATTGAGAAGGAAAAAATATATCTTTTTAATCAAAGCTTCCTTTCCTAAATACTTGATTTCTTTTTATTTTTATTTTGATAAAAACATATCTTTTTTTAATCATTGTTTTTTAAATAAAACATTATCATAATTTTAAAAGAAAGTATCAATCAAAAAATAAAATAAAAATCATGAATCATTAATTTTTAAACGCTTGTATGAAAACAAATATAATAATAATAAGTTTGAAATCATTATATAAAAATTTATATTAAAAATAATAATAAAAAATATTTTATTCTCATTAAATATTCACGAAAAAATATTTAAAAACTTTTGCGTAGTAGGTTAATTTATAATTATTCATAAAATAATTATCAATATTAATATAAAAAACTCTAATCGTATTTGAAAAATATGACATTGTTAGATAATTCTTTAAATATTATTTTGATAGTTTTATAATTAAAAAACAATTAAGTGGCTTTAAAAAAGACCAAGTGCCTGGGCTTGAAAGGATGGACTTGTATACCTAGCCTAAAAAGAAGAGTCCATACATACCCAGGCCTAAAAGGTCGGCCTATGCATATAGTTTCTTTTTAAAAAATATTTATTAGATAACACGTTTTTTGCCTCTTTTTTAATAGAACAAATAATGTATCATTTACTTGTGTATAGAATGATTTGTTTGCTAAAACAAATTCCATTCATCTCGTGTGATAAGAAAATAAAGGTCTAGATTTTGAATCCTAAAACCCTAATTTCAACTTGTTTTAATCTATAAACACCTCTAAAAATATCTTACAAACCTCAATAATTCCATTTCCAATCCAAAACATCTTCCAAATTGATATTTTTTATGGCTATAATGTGGTCGGTCAAAATTTTTTTCTATTTTCACATTTTTTCAGCGACTTTCATTATTCTCTCTCAATGTCAAGGGACTAAAACGTGAAAATATAGAGTTTAGGACAAAAACATTAAAATCTAAAACATTTAGGACTAAATATAAAAATAATAAAAACTTTAAGACCAAATTGAACTTTTATGCTCCTTTTGGCTCTTATTTCGTCTTGATTTTGGTCATTTTTTTTTTAAAAAAATATAACATAAAATTCTATTTTGTAATATTAATCTTTAATTTAACTTTTGAATATTCTCTAACACATCATATATTTGACAACATACATCGAAATAAATCCCAAACATGTAAAACGATGTCAACATAACTTGTGAGAATGAAATAATAAAGAAATAAAGTCTAATGACTGAAGTGAAAAAAAAATTGAAGGATTTTAAAGAGAAAAAAATGACTATGAACAAGTGTTTGAACAATCAAGTGAATATGTAAATACAATGCAACTAAATTAAAAGTACTATCTTTTTTAGTGTATACTATTAATATTAATATCATTGGTATCCCATAAATATATATAAAAAAAACCTAGATTTATTTATTTATTTTTGGAATTTAAGTGTTATTTTTATATTGGAAAATATAAGTTAGCTAAAGAGTTCTATTATCTTGGCAAGATGCAATAAAATGATAGACCATTGTACTACAATAATATTAGATTTTGTAAATATGAGATACATGTTTTATGGGTTTTCTTTATCACTCCTTTACACTGATGCAAACGCAGCGGATAAAAACTCTAGAACTCATAACAAAGATTGAACACAACTCAATAAACCTAAAATCAAGCTAAAAAGAACTTGATCCAATGATTTCATGTACCAAATAATCATAATTATTGGATGAAAATCTAGACCCGTTGATTATAACAAACCAATAATCGAATGTATAATATTGAAAACTCGACCAATTGATTATAACAAACTAGGAGCCAAAGATATAAGGATGAATGCCACAAAGAAGTAATCTTTGATATGTTTGAAGAACCAAGTATAATAGCAAACTCTCTCACACAAGTTTTATTTCAAAATAATTAGTTTATCATCTAAATACAAGTTAAATAACCTCATTTATAGTAGGTAAAATATCATAAACAAGCCTGAAAAATAACAAAAGGGTTCTAAATAAATTAAGAAAGCGAATATTAAATCAATTAGAAAAATATTGCGAATCCTAAATAGTAAATTCTAGACTTTATTGCAAAGCCTTCTCAATATTTGATCGCTATAAAACCTTACCTATATACTAAACAAGACCTTTAGAATCTTCTGATAAAATTTGGACTTGATATAATGGTCGGATCAAAAGTTACATCCATTAATATAACACACTAGAAAAATAAGCTCAATTCTCGTGTAAGTAGAAAAACAAGTTAAATTCGTAAGTCTTGTAGAAAATAAGGCCAAAAGCCTAATGAATAGATCCTTAATGCTCTTAGCTCTTGAACTTGTAATAGGTCTAATTGGCACATGTAATAGATTATGTGATATTAATTGATAGTTTTTATCATACACAAAACACCAATATGAGAATTTAGTACATGGACTCTATAGTTTTAAAATCATGCAAATCCTATGGGCCACCCAAGAAGCTAACAGGAGTATCTCTTGAACCTAAACTGCCTTTTTCGGTCATCTTTTTTAATACTATATATATTTTTTTCTTTTCCATAAATTAAAGAAAAGAATTATACAGAAACATTCTAGCCATAACTTCATTTCTTCTTTTCACAAATCTTACCTCTAGATTGGATCTAAAGGGAATCTTGCTTACCATTTAAGTCTTTTATATTAGTTTAAAATCATAACCTTTTATTGTCCATCTAAATTTTAATGGAAAACTCCATTTAGTTTGTTAACTCTATAATTAAAAGTTTTAAAAAATAGAGTAGTCATTTATTTTGAGAATAAATATTTTTACTCAAATAAATATAATCACTTTACTCCGTTAACCACATGTATAAGAGCTCAAGATAAGGCCTATTGAAGATACTAGCTCAAAGTCATAATAGACCATAAAGCTCACTTGAGAATCCAAAGCTTAAAATACCTACAACCGAATTGGATCCAAGATATTCACAAGGCTTAGTATGGTAACAATCCTGGATAAAAGGCTTACTAAGACCCTATGTAGATTGACTCTGCACAAGCTAATTTACTTAGAGCTAACTGTCATATCCAAAAGAATTACCTCGTAGTCAAATATGGTCTCCTTGCCATTAACAATAAAGAAAAAGATGTGCATGCATAAAATGAAAGTATGCTTCTTAGCAATGTGTCTCCCATATAGTGTTTGATTATTGTCTTGATATAGAATATACATCCACCATTAAATTGGATCTAAGGTGTCTATAAGGCTTAGCAATATAACACTCCTAGATATAAGGCTCACTAAGACCCTTCGTAGATCAACTTTAGACAAGTTGATACACCCGATGCTAACTATTATATCTAAAAGATTTACCTCCTAGTCAAATATGGTATATTCATCATCAAAAATAAAGAAAACATATACATACATTAAATGAAAGTATGCTTTTTAACAATGTGTTTTCTAGGTAGCGTTTAATTATTGTCTCGAGATAGAAAATACACCTACCACCAAATAGAATCCAAGGTGTCCATAAGGCTTAGCAATATGATACTCCAAGATAAAAAGCTCACTAAAACCATATTTAGACCATATTTTATCTATCTTTTATGTCCATTCCTTTAAGATAAATAAAAAATTGACTAAAAAGTTTTGATGAGACAAAACAAATACATTTCTGTCTTATTTTCTAAAACTAAACATATTTATTTATTTATTAATTAATTATTTTATATCTGAGACAGCAATTAAATTCCATCTTAAAAGTTGTTCCTCTAATGATAAACAACCGACACACTAATAACCAAGGCGGCTTTTTGCAGTGATAAATAACCATCCTGACTTTAAACATACACATCTAAGTGAATTGAATTGAAGGCTGTATAAATAGCAGTAAACCACAGGACAGGGTAAGCAATCTCTTCTAGGCAACCATCTCTTCCATAAGAAAAATTCATCGTTTTTTTTTTCTCTTAAAATTCGACTATGTAAATACACAAAACCCTGCTTTCTTTCTCTTTATGTTTGTTTAATAGCGTGGTTATGATTGTTTTTTAAAATGCTTTTCATGCTGATATATATCAAAATGATTTTTTTTATTTTTAAAAATATCATTTCTAAAATTAACGCATCCAAATGATTCAAATCGTATAAAAAAATTAATTTTTAATAAAAATAATATTTTAATTTTTTTTAAAATACGGGTTCACCCGAGTTTTCTAACAGGCGTTTCATAATCATATGCTAATGAAACCTCCTCGGGTAGTTGTAATGCAAGCAGACCAATTATTCACGTCTGAACCTTTGCATCTGCCATCACACCGCAACTTTGAAGATAGCATAATCCTCCAAAGATTTTCGGCAACCTCATTGATTAATCCCTAATCTAAAAAAATCAATATTTATATATTAAGAGTAGATTTGCGCGTAAGGACCCGTTAAGCTCAAATGGGACAAATCGAGTAATAAGAAACTCAAATCCTACAAGTGATTAATCATAGTGATTCACAAGCCAAATTAAGTATACAGACTGTAAACTTTACCCACATGTTTGTCCCTCGTAAGGTAACTCATGGCACACCGACCGCCCATTTTCAAGCACATCCATGGAGCCATGACTCATAAATATCGCAATTAGGTTAAAACAATGGCAGAGTTTTTTTGGGATCGGACCGCCGTGCAATAGATTAATCAGCATATACAGCTGGCGCCTCTGTTTGAATCTAGGCATCGTTTCCCAAACTCTCCCACAAAACAACAAATCACTGAAAAAAGAAGGAGGAATACTCTTTTTATATATATATATATTTTATATTTAAAAAAAGAAAGGAATTCATGGATAGAAACAGATTAGATAAGCTAAAAAAATCTGAAAAGGGTCTAGAGAGGATTCAAAGAAGTCTCCCTCACTTGCTCCAGGGAGAGTGCATTCCAAGCACACAATTCCCAATTCCAAATACCAATTCCAAGTCCCATCCCTCCCTCAAAAGAAAAGCCACAGGCATCAGATTCCACCAAAAAATCAAAACAGAGAGAAATCCCATAATTTTGGCACAATATGGATGGCTGGTGCATCACTTGATTTGAACAATCTTAGACATGGAGTTTGACGGACATTGGCGCTCGCCAGTTCTCAAGAAAGATGCGTCAAAAAACATTAACGAAAAACAACTGCAGCAAAGATAAAAGCAAAAGCAAGAACAAAAAGAAACCCCCTCATATGTACAAAACACCTGAAACATCAATGTCAAGTTGTAATCAATTTGTTTTTCCCCTTAAAACAAACCAATAATAACATAAAATTTCAAAAAAAAAAAAAAAAGCACAGAATCAACAATCAAACACTAAAATGTTGCTGTTGTTACCCTCTCTCTCTTTCTCTCTCTCTTCTCTGTTAGACTCTATCAGACCTGTTCCTGCCGCTGCTGCTATTAATATTCTGCTGCTGCTGCTGCTGCTGATACCCTTTGTTAATGCCATCTCTTTTTTGTGGTGAAGAAGAAAACAACTGGCCAAACCCAAAAACAGAGCCTGACTTTGAACTACCTCTAAGTGAACAAACAGGAACATTAAGAACTGGAGTAACTCTAACATTAGCTGAATAAGATCTTTCCATTCCTCTTTGCTTGTATCTTGGTCCTCCATTAAAACTACTTGGACTACTTGAACTTCTTTCCAAGCTTTGAAACACTATTTTCCCTGACGAGTTCATCCTTGGACTATCCACTGAAACCCCTCTGCTTATTGAAACCTCACTTGATTCCCCTACAGACCTCCGCATTGGACTCCTTCCTACTCTAGTCGAAGAGGTGCCATTGTTGCTGTTTCCATTCTCTGATCTTGGCTTCACCATTCTCATTCTTGGTGGGTTTTGGTTTTGGTTCGGGTTACGATTGAGAATGAATGGATTCGGACCTGGGTTTTGCATTGTGTTGAGGCCGGTGTTTGGTTTGTCCGAATCGAGGGATAATCTTGGGAGATCTTCATGTTCATGGGATGAAGATGAAGAGGACAGCGATAAGCGAGAAGATATGGAGAGGGATTCGCGATCCAAATCTCTTAGCAATGGGAGACTCAATGAATGATCTAGTATGGTGTAGGAGAAGGACGAGTTCGAGGATGAGGTGTTGCAACTGCACGTTTTCGAGTTCCTGTGCAGGAAATGTTTCAAGGACTTGGAATTCGAGGACGACGAAGAAAACAATAACGCACTCGTCGTTGATTTTTCGGGTTTAGGGTTTTGGTGTAATTTTTTCAACCCCAGAAGCTCCTTCCACCGGCTCGAACATCTGGGAGCTTTGGGGGAAAACAAGTAAGGATCAGCCCCGGAAATTTCCATCTCCAATCTCCGGCAACACTTCACCGGCTCCCTCCCCGGCTCCGGCGACCCTATCCCCTCGGTCAACGTAGAGGTAGAGGATGACAAAGATGGTCTGATGTTACCAGTATTGACTTGTAGTGGCATTAATTTCCCATCAGAAAACAGCTCGTCTGCTGGAAGCATTGTGATGGAGTTGTCTAATCGGAACTCAAAGTCTCCAGAATCCAGGCTCTCCAGTGGATCTAGTGACTGTAGAGGAGCTGCTGCTGCTGATGATTTGGTGGTGGTGGTTTTAGAGGTGGTTGTGTTATTGCTATCCTCTTCACGGGTGAAAGAGATTCTTGGGCTTAACCAGCCATAAGATTGGTAAGTTTTGGGAGGGAAATTTTCAGGGGACATGCCCAAGTTGTTTACACAAGCTGAGGCCATAGCGATTTCTTCTTGTGCGGGGGTGTGTTAGTGTTACATATGATGAAGGAAATGAATGGAGAGAGAGAGGGGTTTTGATGGTGGGAATTATTTTAGGGTTTGGAAATGGGAAGTAAAATGAGATTTCTTGAGTTCAGTCCTCAGGGCTAAAGGGTGTTGTGGGGTGTGTCTCTGCCATACTGCGATCACATGACAGAAAGAAGGGTGTTTTCAATTTTATTCTCGACAGTTTTGAAGATAGGAACTCTATGAATTCATCTTTCAACTACTTAGACATTAATATTTTCGGTAATTCGGGGGTAATGAGAAATTTTAAAAGGGAGCTAATTACAAGGAAATATTAAACTTACAAAAAAAATATTAACCAAATGAATGAGAGAGAGATTGGGGAAATC
>Ga0325405_1000641_pt1 | contig 34303 bp, 27 predicted proteins | sample PopdelMetagenome_21_FD_205663 | JGI IMG/M metagenome (GOLD analysis project Ga0325405, IMG submission 205663) | Populus deltoides microbial communities from Bellville, Georgia, United States - Xylem-Control-R2 | ecosystem: Host-associated > Plants > Phyllosphere > Stem > Wood/Secondary xylem... | reverse complement strand
TCCATAATGCCTTCCTCAATGGTGTTCTTAATGAGGAGGTCTACATGAAACAACCTCCAGGTTTTGTTGATTCTGCTCTCCCCTCTCATGTGTGCCGATTGCATAAATCTCTATATGGTTTAAAACAAGCTCCGCGGGCTTGGTACACTCGTCTGAATGATTTCCTGTTATCTATTGGTTTCTGTGCCTCTAAGGTGGATACCTCATTATTTATCTTCTCTGTTGGTGCTGATATTTGTTATCTTTTGGTCTATGTTGATGATATTCTGCTTACGGGTAGTAACTCTCTTATGCTCCAACGCCTCATTCAGCTACTGAGCTTAGAATTTAAGCTTCGCGACTTGGGTTATGTTCATTACTTTTTGGGTATTGAGGTTCAGTCTACTAGTATGGGTCTTATGCTCCGCCAGCATAAATATATACTTGACATTCTCACTCGGGCTGGTATGTTATCTTGCAAACCTGTTGATACCCTTATCTCTACATCCAAAGCTACCATTCTGCCCGATCCATTATTTTCTGATGCTACCCGCTTTCGTCAAATTATGAGTGCTCTTCAGTATCTCACTTTTACGCGCCCAGATATTTGCTTTGCTGTTAACAGAGTCTGTCAGTTTATGCATGCTCCTACATATTCTCATTGGGCTGCCGTGAAACGCATCTTGCGTTATCTTCGGGGTACGGTATCACATGGCTTACATATTACTTGCAGTTCTTCTTTTGCCTTACATGGTTTTACAGATGCAGATTGGGCCGGCAGCGTTGAGGACAGAAAATCTACGGGTGGTTACCTTGTGTTTTTTAGTTAGACGCCGATTTCATGGAAATCTGGTAAGCAACGCACAGTTGCTCGCTCTTCTACTGAGGCTGAGTACAAAGCATTAGCTGATGGCACTGCTGAGGTTATCTGGCTTTAGTATTTATTAACAGATCTTCAGATTCTGTTTACTTCTGCTCTTATTATCTGGTGTGACAACCTTGGTGCCACTTATTTTTCTGCGAATCCTGTTTTTCATGCTCGCACAAAACATATTGAGGTCGATTATCATTTTGTTCGAGATAGAGTTGCAAAGAAGGAGATTCAGATTCGTTTTATTTTCTCTCAGGATCAACTTGCCGATGTCTTCACTAAGCCACTTCCTACTTCTTCGTTTACTGCTTTTCGTTTCAAGCTTCGGGTTGATCCTCCACCCTCAGCTTGAGGGGGCATATTATAGAATGTACTTATATATGAAATATTGTATATATGAAATATTGTAGACATACTCTTGTATGGTAACCTCCACCATTACTATTGTATATTGCCCTATCTATATATATATATAGAAAAGGTTAGCTAAAATCTCCCAATTATTCTCAACTCGTCATCTCAAATAACTTCATATGTTTTTTTCCTCTAAAAACAAAAAAACTATGAGCAAATGAAAATATATAAAAACATATAGGATATTCCGGTGTCTATCATCACTGTATCAACTCAAATATAATGCTGTGCAACTGTCTTCACTTTTCAGGCTTCATGGTATTCCGTTTGTAAGAAGATGCAACCATCAGAATGCTGCGAAGTTTCCCAACAGCCACATTCTTCATCTTCTACACCGACAGAAAATTGCGTACACAACAAATTCAGAGTCCAAACTGTTAAATATTGTGCACTCAACATTAATGACAATCCTCTCTATACATATTTTTACCTCTTTCTTTGCACTCAATTTGCAATGTGTTCTCAGGTTTACAAAGGAACTCTTCCCACTGGTGTGCTGGTTGCCATTAGAAGAGATCATCGCAGGGTAGTCTTGAGTTCAAAACTGTACTGCTTGAGCTTCTTTCAAGGGTTCATCACAAGAATCTAGTCAGCCTTTTTAGATTTCTGTTATCAGTTAAGAGCAAGTTGAATTAGAAACTGTAGTCTAACAGATTGTGTTTTTCAGGTATCTTCACATTTCTTACAACGAAAGAAAGTACTTGTTGAGACCTCAGTTGTGCTTTTCATAAAAATTGAATCAAGTTGCATTCTTTACAGAGAATATTATTATTATCCATAAAACAGTACTGAAGACAACAAAACTGCATAACGTAATCACATCAGCATACAGTGCAATTCCAATAACAACAGAATAAAACTTACAGTAACATATCAGTGACAAAGTTGAAAAGTAAATTGGGGAGTATCTCATGTGTAGATGGTTGGCCATCTAATTAGAAATGAAGTTTCTTTGGGAACGTCGCAGGTTCTCAGCTTCTCATTCGATAATATCCTGCAGTTAAGTCGGTCTTCCAGTTAAGTTGGGTGAAGAGACTCAGAATAGCACTCGATTCAGCTAGAGATATTGCTTATTTGCATGCATGAGCTTTCCAATCCACCAATCATACACATAAGTTACTGATTTTGGTCTATTGAAATCTTTGGACAATGCTGAAGGCCAGGTTTCTACTGGAGTCACTGGTTAGTATTCTTTAAATCTTTACTCTTGAAATCTTTGGATACCGTTTCTATCTTAACAAGAGATTTTGAAAATGGCAGTATTTTCAGGATCAAGTTCCCAGCTGCCTCGAAATATTAATAACGGAGCCTAGATGACCATCTTCCACACCCCCCCCAAGTTTGTAGGTACTTCTAGACCTAGCCTGCAGGCAAGGGTAGACATGCATGGGCAAAGCTTATTTGCAATCAACTGCAATGCTCCACTGTTTAGGCGGACCCTTGCAGAAAATACCTAAACTCCCTGCAATAGTTAGCAGGATGAATGTCAGTGGAACATAAGCCAGTGATATTGCACGTGCTAGCTAGCTAGAAGCCTAAATTATCTTGTCAAACTAGAGTGATCTAATTGAATGAAGTCAAAACAAGTTAAGATTAAAATAAATTTATAGAAGCTCTAAAGACTAAAGGCTAAAGTTTATTGAATATCGTAACACACTAATATAAAATGTGACTGAGGTTGTATTTTCTTCACTATCCATTTGTTGTCCCAACAAGCTAAAACCTAAAATTCAGCCCAAAACCCCGCTCAAATTAATTTAGGCATTTAAAGAAAAGGTTGCCAGATAATTGTTTTTCCTCTCTTCCTCTATTTTCTTTCCTCTACCATGAATTCTCTTAAAAATTCCAAGAATTTCAGTTTTAAACTTAAATTTTTAAGTTTCAAGCTAAATATCTTTTTTTATTGTTTTCAATTAGAAATTTGATAATTGATTGATTAAAAAAGTATTTGAAAATTTTATTATGATTTGATGTTTGAATGACTTAAGAGATTTAATTGATATTTTAGGATGTTATTTGGCTTAAAACAAACTGATTAGATAATTGGAATTATAAATTTTAGAGGAACAAGTCAATTATTTTTGGATCTCTAGATTTGAAGACTAACAGATCGGGATTCTAGAATCCTGATAAACTGGTCGACTAATTGGCTTAACGTTGTCGGTCAACCAGTTGGTCTAAACCGGCCAACTGGATGGCTTGTGGCGGCGGCCGACTTGGTGGTCATTTAAGTCATCCGGTTGACCCAACAGTAAGGGTTAATAGGGTTTGTTAAGTTTGACCAGTTTGAGGTATTTTTGGAATCGATTGGGTAAATTAATTCAGCTTTATAATTACATTGTGGTCTCTAATCTTATAGTGTTAATTTTTTATATTATTTTTTTGATTTTTTTGGAGTATATTTTGTATTCATTATATATTTTGTTGACGTTTCTACTAACAATCCTCAGTAGTCTCTGGTTCTGTATTCGCTTATCTTTTGCTTCATTTTACGAGTGAGTGAGATAATCTTTAATATGCATGTAATATAAATAATATATGTATGTTTATTATATGAAGAGTACAATTGGTTAATTCTTGAATAAATATGTGTGTGTTACTTATTTTAATGAGTACTCATCTATTCTTGAATTGTCACTCGTATTCTGTTGAAGTAAATGCTATTCAATACGACATTTCTTGCTTTGATAATTATATGAGCATATGTTATGTCTTAATATTAGTATACTTGTTAAAAACTCCATACTAACAGAGAGTAATTAGTTTATATACACATAATATTCTGTATACCTAGCTGGTAAGAGAGTCACCGGCCTATGACGACTGATCCTCCCATAATGATCGAGGCTACAAATCTCATATGTTACCAGAATCTTAGGTTTTGTTTGTTATTTGAGCTTGTAGCTTTATCTGATATCTGTCATGTATTCCACTACCATACGCTATTATGCTTAATATGTATGTATTTATGTTTATTTAAGTTCTTTTACTTCTATATTATCTCAACTGATAGCCTATACTCATAAATATCTGTAATGTATATTAATTGTTATTCCCTCACTGAGTCAGTTGAACTCACCCTTTCATTTTAATATTATTTTAAGTTCTTAACTTCAGTTAGCAGATTGATTTTTAATTTAGGGTTCTTGCTACTTTATTTGTAAGTTTTGTTTCCTTGAAGCTTCTATCTTATAGACTTGTTTAATATCTTAAAATGCTACACTATTGCATTGATTTTGTTAAAGTTTGGATTTTGATATTGTAATAAATATTATGAATTATTATTTGATTTTATTGAATTTGAAAAAATATTTTTGAAAGTTTATGAAATGTTGTGAATTTTATAAAATTTTATTTTATGATATGTATGCTTCAAGACTAAGCATAAATAAGATGTTCTCGTGACACCGCTCTTGCGTTACCAGAGACTTGGAGTTCAAGTCATGTAAGGTGTAGGGCTACATGGATCCTGAATATTTCATGACCGGACAGTTGACTAGAAAAGCAATGTTTATAGCTTCGGAGTGGAAATGTTGGAGTTAGTTACTGGTCAAAAACGAATAGAACATGGGAACTTTGTTGTCAGAGAGGTGAAGACACCAATGGATAACCAGAAGACAAAAGATTCATACATCCTTGATCCCATTCTTAGTCTGTGCCCACCACTGACAGGTGTAGAAAAGTTTATTGATCTGGCAATTGGGCGTGTCAAAGAATTGGCAGCCAACAGGCCAACAATGAATGAGGTGGTTAGAGAGCTTGAGAACATCTTGCAGCTGGCTGGTGTCAACGGCAATGTGGAACTCTTTCATCTTCCTCGTACTCGAGGGCTGTAAGTAGAATGCATGTTCTCATGGGTGTGAATTGGACTTTGCTTCTGCACTTAGTAACTACCATCCTGGTACATGTTTACCGTTGTCACAAATATATCTGCAGCTAATAATCCTTAATTCCCAAAAGTCTAAGAGAGAGACAAATTTTCAACAAAAATACAAAACAATTGCAACCTTCCATGGAGTTGGTTAGATCTTCGTTGCTGTATTTTTTATTGGCTGGGTGCTTGTCAGATCGAAGTATATATCATGGGGATGATGCAAACTACATTAATGAACAATAAGCATCAATAGAGTAGTATAAAAATCATTGGGCACAAGAAGTACATTGATGAAGAACAAATATTATCATAAATCAGAAGACATTATTTGAAAGGGGTGACAGAACAGTTTTCAAAGAGCCACAATATGCATTAGTTGTGTGGTCATACATATAGATGTGAAAGTCAACAAGCACATAACACTTTTTCATAAGCACAAAAAACAAGCACAAATTTTGACCTACTTTCTTAATTAACTTAAGGTAAGGGCGCTTTCCATTAGCATCTTTTAGTCCTCTTATTTTTATGACCACCTTTACTTCTCATATTGCTGGCAGTAATAAGTTTATAATCAGATGTTGGTATTTCACTTAGCTTCCCAAATCTTTTCTCATAGAAGTGCCATAACTCAGCCCTGAACATAGAAATTCACGTGAGTAAGATATTGACATGGAATAATTAAAACTTCAGCACACTCCATAATTACCAGTATGCTAGGAACTGGAAGGGCGCATATTTTCCATATATCTCTTCAACATCCCTTTGAACTGTTTGAATGGTGGATTTTTTGGCATGGACCTGTATTGACAGCTATGGGACATTGGAAGCATATCTTCAACAGTTGACAGAGCATTGGGTTAGAAACAAAAGCTGACCTGTTTTAGATGTCTCACTGTCTCAGAATCAGTTGGAATGATATGATAAAATCCCATGCACATAAGCACATTTGCGCATGTGAAAGGACCAAATCCATCTATCTGTCTAAACTGATCAGCCAACTTGTTATAGCAAGAAGAGCTTGCTCCATTAGCACAACCTTCTTCAACTTCTCTTAGCGGAATCCTCCCTTCTACAATACTCTGAGCAAGTTTTATGATTCGAATTGCTCGGTAGCCAAGATTGCAGCGCTTGGCCAGAAAACTTTCATCAAGATTTGCTAGTTCTCTTGGACTGGGGAAATTACAAATTATCTTGTTCACACCAGGTTGTATTCCATGCTGAGATTGAAGACTATCAGGCGCACAGGAATCAGACCCATGACGTGAACTGCATCTTGCACATGAATCATTTTGTACACTCGCCAGAGTTTCTCTTCCAATATGGGCACTATCTGTTTTCAAGTTAGCATCAGCTTCCAAGAGGGTTTCTGTTTCCACAATCTTGCTTGCTAAGTTTTTTGAGACAGATGCTCTGATATTTCTCTTGGACTCTTTATCAGCAGGCGTGTTCGGAATAAAATTATGAGCAGTGTCATTACATTTATTCTTGACAGTCGCATTCACAGCTTGAGCAACAAACACAGCAGATGATTTACACTGCAGTTCACACTGCAACTCACAAAGTGCTCTAGCCATGCTCAAAGTCCTCGGCCATCTGTTCAAGAGAGAGAGAGAGAGAACGAGAGACAAAAGACACCATCATATTACTCTCAGGGACATTTTATCAAACAAAGCAAAGGCATGCCAAGGACATGGAGAAAGGAGAAAAGATAGAGTGGAGAGTATTACTGGCAATTACAAAGAAGAATGCACTTGACCATATCCTCAAACAAAGTGGGAGACCTAAACACTCTGCCACCAAAACCTGTCAACCAAGAATTAGTTTCCTCCGCGGCTGCCGCCTCTGCCATCTTTCTAAACTCTCTTGCATTCCTTTCATCTGTTTCCGACAACCTAAGCATCCTCACCACCTGAGCCACCAGTGATTCTTGATGCTTTGGAGAGAGACAACGCGTGCCATAAACGCGGACGCTGAGAGAGCGAGGGAGGTGAGGAGGGTGAGAGATGGAGACAAAGAGTGAAGTAGTAGGAGTGGAAACTTGAGGATCAGAATCAGATAGAGAGAGACGCAAAGGTCGAGAAAATGTTAGGGAGAGAGGGTCCCAATGGTTGGGAGACATCATGAATAAGCCATGGCTGCATACTGCTTTCTCTAAGTTGAATGTCTCTGCTGCGTCTCCTAGTGGAATTTCCAACACTACACTCTCTTCTTCTTCTTCTTCTTTTCCATCAGTTTTTGTGTTTTCCATTTCTCTTCTTCTGCTTCAAGATTGCAACCCAACTAGCTTTTAATCTACTATGTAATAAAACAACGTAAATGAAAGATGGTCGTTGCTTTTATAAAATTATGTGCTGGTTGTTACTTATTTATTTTATTTTTTCATTACAAATTACTTTGTTCTTGAAGAAACTTTACAAGAGCTTCAATTGACCATCATGAATTGAGTCATTTTATCTCTGAAATGTAGATGTGACAATCAAACTGATTTTTTTTTTTTAACTTTTGATTTTCTTAACGTTAATAATAATACGTTATTAACTTTTGATTTTCTTAACACGCATAATACTCGCTTAGGGTATAAAACAATGTTACTGAACTCGGCCTGGTTTGACTGATAAAAAACTAGCCGGAGCAATAATTTGATAAAATTTAATTGATTTGGCGGGTTGATTCATGATCCGGGTAAATCTTGATGAGACCCGGTGTTTTTATTTATTATTTTTTTTCTTTTTCAAATGTAGTTTTTCTTTTATACCCTTTTTTTTATATTTTTTAGTTGATTATTAATACTTTTTAAAATTAACTATATAAATATTAGAAAAATATTTTTTTTTTTAATGTGGGATTTAAAACTCTTTCGTATATATACTATATGTTCACAAGAAAAAATTTATATTTTTTTAATGTGTGATTTGAAACTCTTTCGTATATATACTCTATGTTCCGAAAAAAATTAGTTTTTCAATGTAAGATTTGAAGCCCTTTCATATATATACTCTATGTTCACAAGAAAAAATTTATGTTTTTTCAATGTGGGATAAAAAAATTTTTGGTTTAAATACTTCAACTTAAAAGGATAACATTGTATATTTTCAATGTGGGATTTAAAGCCCTTTAGTATATATACTCTATATTCACAAGAAAAAAGTTATGTTTTTTCAATGTGAGATAAAAAATTTCTTGGTTCAAATACTTCAACTTAAAAGGATAATATAATATCTTTTCAATATGGGATAAAAAACTTTTTAAATATTCTTTTAAACTTCATTATTTACAACATATATAGTCTATATTGACATGCATTTTTTTATAATTTTTTCATATGAAATATTCAAAAATTTAAATATATATTTTTAATTTTTCCGGGTTGACCCATGAAACTCGGGACCCGGCCCCTTGACTGGGTCAACCTCCGGGCCGGGTTTGATAACTATAAGGCAATAGTTTTTTGGAAAAATTATAAATAATTTTTTTAAAAATATTTTAAAAACACACACACACATATATAACAAGTGACATCTAAACTATTTTATTTTCTATGTAGAATATTTTTTTAAGTGGAAATAGTTTTTATCTTATAAGAAATAATTGATAAATATAATTTATTTAGACTTTTTTTAAATGAAAATCTATTATTCAAATAGCTCTTAGCTTATATAAGCTCTGGTTCATCTAAAACAATATCTATGAGTTTACTTGAGATAATGGAGAGGGTTTTTTTTTCATTAAATATTTTTTTTTCAATTTTGTTTTTAAAATTATGTTAAAATTGTTTATACTTTGATGTTTGCTTGTATTTACATAAAATCATGTATGTACAGTTTTAGAAAATTCCAAAATCAAATTAATTAAAATTGTTTACAAGATACAATTTAAGATGAAAGTTAAAAAAACAATTTAAATATATTTACTATTAATACTTTTTTATTTTTTAAGAAAAGTTGTGGAGATGAAAGAATAAATATTTAAATAATCTATTTGAATTTTTTTTTTGTTTTTTTATAGATATACAGGAATTGTTTTTCTTTGATAAAAAAAAAGTTATTTTAACTCCTCATTTGACTATTCTTTTGAAGTTGCAAAATTAGGAGAGAGAAGGTTAATAATTTTTTTTTGTCTCTCTCATTGACCTTAGCATGTATTTTAAATGTTTCTAGATGAAAATAAATTAAAAATAAATTTTTTAAATTTAAAAATTCAAAACTTGATTTTAACGGCTAAATTTGAATTAGATGATGATATTTCATCTACCATAGCAAACCATTCATTGTTCATTTTATTAGGGTGGACTTCATCATTCTCCCTTTAAGGGCATGATATTACAGGCCTAGATGCACAAGGGCTTAATATTTGTACTAGGCATTCAAGCCCATCCTTTTAGACCTAACCCCAAGCCTCATTTTATATCTCTTTTCATTTTTACATACAAATTACTTTTTTTATTTTTAGTAAAATTAACTATAAACAAAACAATTAAAATAGGCTTGTAGTGTCAAGGAATGGGATTGAGATTGATCCTCAAAAGATTAAAGCAGTTAAGCAGTGGCTTAGGTCTACTTCGGCGATAGAGATTAGAAGTTTCTTAGGTTTGGCCAGCTACTATCAAAGGTTTGTGGAGAACTTTTCTCGGATTTCTGCACCATTGACTAAGTTAACGCAGAAAAATGTTAAGTTTCAGTGGTCTGAATCTTGTGAGAAAAGTTTCTTAGAGTTGAAGGAGAGATTGACTACAACGCCTATTTTAGTAGTACCATTAGGTTCTGGTGGTTACACAGTTTATTGTGATGCTTCGAGAGTGGGGTTAGGATGTGTTCTAATGTAGCATGGCAAGGTTATTGCCTATGCTTCACGACAGCTGAAGAAGCATGAACAGAACTATTCTACACATGATTTAGAGATGGCGGCTGTAATTTTTGCTTTGAAGATTTGGAGGCACTACTTATATGGTGAAACTTGTGAGATCTTTACAGATCACAAGAGTTTGAAATATATCTTTCAGTAGAGGGATCTAAACCTGAGGCAGAGGAGATGGATGTAACTGCTAAAGGATTATGATTGTACCATACAGTACCACTCGGGTAAGGCAAATGTAGTTGCCGATGCTTTGAGTAGAAAATCATCAGGGAGCTTAGCTCATATTCAGGAGGTACGAAGACCTCTGATTAGGGAGCTGCATGGTGGATGAAGGAGTCAGATTTGATCTTAATGAAGCTGGAGCAATGATTGCTCACTCTCAAGTTAAGTCAGATTTGTTTGATAAGATAAAGGCAGCTTAGAAGAAAGATGATTCATTACTCAGGATCAGAAATGAGGTTGAGCAGGGTAAAGCTGCAGGTTTTGTGATAGGTGATGATGATGTGCTGAGATATAGGAATAGGCTTTGTGTACCTGATGTAGATGATATGAGGAGAGAATTGATGGTAGAGGCACATCAGGCAGTTTACACAATGCATCCAGGTTCCACCAAGATGTATAAAGACCTTAAGGTGTGTTATTGGTGGAATATGATGAAGGTTGATGTAGCAAATTTTATTTCTAGGTGTTTGACCTGTCATAGGGAAAGGATCACAATGGACTGTGACAGGATTGCCTAGGAGTAAGGAGGGTTATGATTCGATATGGGTGATTGTTGACAGGTTGACAAAATCAGCCCATTTTTTGCCAGTTAAGATTACTTATGGATATGCAAAGTTGGCGGAATTGTTTATTAGTGAGATTGTACGGTTGCATAGAGTGCCAATCTCGATAGTGTCTAATAGAGGTCCACAGTTTACATCGCGGTTTTGGGTGAAATTCCAAGAAGCTATGGGTACTAAAATGCAGTTGAGTACAACTTTTCACCCTCAGACCGATGGTCAATCTGAGAGGACTATTCAGATTGTGGAGGATATGCTAAGGGCTTGTGTTATGGATTTTGGAGTTGGTTGGAGTAAGTTTCTACCATTAGTGGAATTTGCTTACAACAACAGTTATCAGGCTAGCATAGAGATGGCACCTTATGAGGCTTTGTGTGGTCGGAAGTGTAGATCACCGGTTTGCTGGTTTGAGGTTGGTGAGAATAGGCTAATGGGACCAGAGTTGATTCAGATTACCTCACAGAAGATAGAGGTAATTAGAAAGAAGCTTTAAACAGCTCAGAGTAGACAAAAGAGTTATGCAGATAAAAGAAGGCGTGACTTAGAGTTTTCAGTGGGTGATTGTGTATTCTTAAAAGTATCACCGATCAAAGGAGTATTCAGGTTTGGGAAGAAAGGCAAGTTGAGTCCTCGATTCATTGGACCGTATGAGATTCTGGAGAGAGTTGGGGCTGTTGCTTATAGGTTAGCATTACCATCAAACTTGTCTGCTATTCATCCGGTATTTCATGTTTCCATGCTAAAGAGGTATATGCCAGATCCATCACATGTGTTAGAGATTCATCCCATTGAATTGAGGGATGATATGATTTATGAGATGCAACCAGAAGCTATAATCGACCAACAAGTGAGGAAGCTTAGGTCAAAGGATATAGCTTCAGTGAAAGTGAAATGGAAAGGTCATTCACATGAGGAAGCGACATGGGAGCTCGAGGATAAGATGTGTGAGGAGTATCCTCATCTTTTCAATAATCTCGGTAAGTATTCAATCTTTTCTATTAAGTTTCGAGGACGAAACTTTTATAAGGTGGGGAGATTGTGATGTTTTGTATTAAAAAGATAGGAAATGGCAACAAAGCCCTTGAAGGCTTAAAGAATAAGTATAATTAAATGAGAGATATAATAGTAATTGAATAAAGAGATGATAAATATAAATAGGAAGTAAAAAAAAAAGAAAAAAGAAAGAGGGATCTGAAAATTAAGAGCAAACCGTGAGAGAGAAGGGAGAAAGAAGAAGAAGAAGAGAAAAGAGAGAAATTAGAAATGAAATAGAAAGGAGATGGAGGAAATAAGTAAAAAGGCAAGATTATGTATAAATATGTGTTAATTAAGCTTTCATTTTGGTTTTGATAAATGTTAGGGTTATGAAGTTTATGTTTTGGGTTTGATTGATGATTTAATTTGAATGTTATAGAGTTAATTGTTGTGGGTATTTGATTATTTGGATGATTTTGAGAGATTGAATTGAAAGATGATGATTTTGAGTTATGATTTTGTTTGAATGGTGAAATTGTGTTAGAAATTTGGAGAGAATAGTAGGTTTCTGTTAAAATTCTGGGTTGGAGGTTGAAGATGACAAAAATTCAATTTGGTCCCTCAATTTGTGAAAATTACGGTTTAGTCCCCAAACTTTGAAAAATTACAAACTGGTCCCTGGAGCATATTCCAAGATTCTGAACAGAATAATATATGAATTATGGGCAGAATTACTGTATAGATATGAAAATTTAACACTTTCAATTTAGTCCTCCAATTTGACAAAAATTACAATTTGACCCTAAAAATTTGATAAAATTCCAGAATGGTCCCTGGAGCATAATGAGATATTCTGGACAGAAATGAGGATTAATTATGGTCAGAAGTTCAGTATATTTATGGATTTATGACAAATTTTAGTTTGGTCCTCCATTTGACAAAAAATAAAATTTGACCCTAAAAAAATTGGGAAAAATTCCAGAATGGTCCCTGGAGCATAATTAGAGGTTTTGGATAGAAATCAGGATGAATTATGGACATAATTCCACTATATTCATGAATTTATGATATGTTTAGTTTGGTCCTCCAACTAGATGGAAATTACAATTTGGCCCTAAAAATATGATAAATTATAGATTAGTCCCTAGATGTAATATTAGCTTTTTTAGATTGGTTTGATGAATGATTGAGGGTTATTTAGTGAATTATTACCAATTTTATTATTTGTTTTATTATGGATTAGATTTCGGGAAAACCGTTAATTTTTGGGTTTTTGGGAAAATTAATAACTAGTTAGTTCAAAAACATATAGGGTTGTGGAATGCATCCTTAGATAAGTGTATTAAATAAGTTATATATTCTTTTGAGTCATTTTTGAATATATCTCATTTGTATTTAGATAATCCTGATATTCTACCGGCGGGATGCCATTAGGATTTCCTTCGGTATTTTCTTTTGACTTCTGTTTGCTTTCGAGTCAGGTGAGTGGATAATTTTCCATATGCATAAGAAATATTATAAATATTTGATTTGTTAATATGAATTGGATCATGCTTCTTGATAATATATATGTTGATTATTATCCTTGTTATGATAAAGTATGATCAATTGTTGAATCTGAATTCTTGATATGAACCAATATATAGTTTAAATTGACTTCTGAATTGATAGCTCCTCATTTGATTGATGTCATGAGTTGAGCCTTGAGATATAAATACGTCTGTTTGATTATGATTATGAACCTATGGTATGTTAGTCAGAATACCCATGCTAACAGGGTAGTGTTAGTCTTTGTGCACATCGTATCTGAATCCTAGTTGATCAAGGGAGTAACCAACCTGTGTGGACTGATCATCCCACAGTACGGAGCTTCATGCTCATTGCATTTTGATTTTCTGATGAGTTTTACCATATGATATCCTTGTTATGGCCTATTTGAAAAACCTTCTTATAAGAATCTAGAGCCATACTTGTGTATATGTATATATTTCTCATTGTTTTATTACCTCGTGTGTGTATATTGAACGTTATCTACTCACTGAGTTGTTGAACTCACCATCTCATTATTTATCATTTTCAGGCTTATAGCTTGATTGCAGGTCATTTTGTTGGACCTTCAGAACCTGCTCTTTGGTTGTACCTTGTACCTTTCTTTTATGTTTAGTTAGTGCTCCAAAACTCTGAACTTATATAAACTCTTGTATTAAGACAATTCAATTATATTATGAAGTTGATTTTGTTATTAATGCTGCGTTGAACTTTGATTGAGTTAGGATAAGTTTGTGTGTAAGTTTGGGTTCACATAGGTATGGAACCTTGAAGGGAAACCTTGCCTATGTGCCGGTCATGGATCCGGGATTCAGGTCATGACAACTATCAAACATCAGAAAATAATTCACTTTCTCCAAATTCACTTTCCTGGAATTCACTTTCGAAAATAAAACTATTTTCCAGCAAATAAACGGGGTTTTGGTTAAATTAGAATCCATGTAAAAAGGTTAGGATTAGTAATGGTAAGTATAAGAAGGAATGATGGTTGAAAATCAACCTTTATCTTGTTTGGATATGCAAAGAGAATGAAAAAGTTAAAAAATAAGATTAATTAATAAATTATAAAACTATCCTTAATTAATGAAAGTAATATTTTTATTTCAAGTTTAGGATATTTGATAATAATTTCAACCCCTTAAACATCGTATTAATATTTTTAATTAGTTGAGGGGTTTGAACCATCCTATACCTTACCTTTTCTTTTATGCGCATTGAAAGTCAAACAAAGATGGAGGATCTTAACCTCACATTTTCATTCCATATCCCTTAAAACCATAATTTTCAAATCTGGTACAGTGGCCGGACCGGTCCAGGACCTGAATTTCAGGTTTTGATCGGGTCATTAAATTGTCTAGGTAATTTTTTTTTTAAATCAAAATGATATCGTTTTAGTAAAAAAATAAAAGTCAACGGGTTACAACTGGGTTTTTGACCGAGTTTTACCAGCCCAACCAAGATCACATCAGGGTTTTTCTTCCCCTATTTTTTCTTCAATTCAACCTGATTCCAGCCTCGAATCGACCGACCAACCATCTTAAAAAAAATAGTAATAAAGTTTAAATTTTTCCTTTTAACCAAAAAAAAAAAAAAAAAACCTTACATTCAACCATAGTCGTAAACTATGATTTGACATAGCCAAGGCCCTCGACCAATATATTACTATTGCGTTGGTTGGCCACTATATACATGATTTCTAAACATAAAAGATATCATGAATGATTTATACATACAATCATAATAATCACTAGAGATTATTTAGTATATAGATCATTAATGCATTTAATGTCATAATTTAATATTTTTAAATCATATGTAGCATTGATTTTTAATGTGATTTAGAAAAATAAATATACTGTTCAAGGAGGTTCACAGCATAAACAAGAAAGCACACCAGTGAGGACCTATCTCATAATTAATGTATACAGATATTTATTTAATGCGTCTGGCCTATTTTGTGCAGGAAGAATTTAATACCACAACCCACCCCTACATAGCTGGACGTGGTTCGTTCCATGACTCACACAAGCCTGTTTCAATCATTTATCTTTATTATGTTTAATTTATTACTGCAAAATTTTGAATTTTTTTTGATATTGACGTGTTAGTGGTACGCCAGCCAGCCTCCAACTCCAAGTTGTTCCTTTGAAGTATAATTCAATAAAGTTGTTTGGTGAGGCGTCTTAACGTATTGCTTGCTTTAACTTATGATCATCATACGAAATGGATAAACTTGTGCAACTCAACTTAGGACGACAAGTTCTTCTGGCATTGAGAGAACACATTTTGATATAGTTTGGAGAAAGAAAGATTTACAAGGCCAAGTTTTCAACAGTTCAAGTCTTTTTATGTGTGAGAATACTAAATGGGTTTTCGGTTTTTCAACATTACAAATTAACTGAAAACAAAGAGCTTCTTTGAGGATTTCTTGAGAAATGGGTCCAAGAATTCTTGTATTTCTGTTTGTTGCTTTAAGTCAAGTATGTACCATACCAGCAATGACTGATGAGGCTGACTGTAAGTTCTCTACAAATTATTATCTTCCTGTTTTCTTGTTTCGGTGAATTACTTAGAACATGCATCTTGTTTAAGTACTCTTTTGATCCAAATTAGTATCAATTGCTCATGTCTAACAGATACTATGCTTAAATATAGACTCAGGACTCCAGATTCCACCTTTGTTAATTCACAGATGTTTGTTTGTTTGTTGTGCAATTAATTGCATAATCTTATTAAGCTGAATTTTGTTGTCCATGCATGCCTGCCTGCCTGCTTGTGCAAATTTCCAGAGTCAGGATTTGTTATTACTGTCAGTTCAGTTGTATCTGGTTTAAGATGTACTAGATCTTGCTTCTAAATCTTTGGCGTATCATATACTTTGTCAACTCAGAAGAGTATCCAGCCTCCATTGGACGCTTTCCTATTCTTGTCCGATTATTGAAGTCCAGGCCCCAGAATTGTCCATTAGTCTTGTTTAGTCTGGGAAATCAAGTAGTTGTAATTTTTTTTATTTATCTCCTCAATCTATATCATATTATTTGACAATTTTCATATTAATTGATTGATTTTGTTTTATAATATCGTTGACTCCTGATGCAGTTACTGCACTGAAAGCTCTCAAGGATATCTGGAAAAAAGTACCACCTACTTGGGTGGGCGCTGATCCCTGCGGAAGTCGGTGGGAAGGCATTTTGTGCGCCAACTCACGTGTGATTTCCATGTAAGCCACTGGCTATGTTTGATAGAGGCTTGCAGATTTTTCCTTCTTCAGTTTTTAATATTAACCCGATAATTCTCAACTGTAGAACATTGGCAAGCATGGGATTGAAAGGTTCACTATCTGGAGATATCCAATCCTTGTCAGAATTGCAGATTCTGTATGTCTTCATTCTACACTGTTGTACCCTTTCCTTTTTAATGTGATGAATAGGATCCAATCATCCGAGTTGCAAGTAATGTGCTTGAATTATTGTTCAGCTTTTAGTCTTCTAAAGGATGATGATAGGCATTAAGTACTGATGCCTCCCTCACTCTCAGAGCTTGCTTTTATATGCGAGATGGGCAATGCTTAGAATAACTGTTGGCAAGGGAATGCTTTCATATAGAGTGATTAAATGATTGAATAAAGGGATATATTTCCATGCAAGGGATTGCAATTATACATTTCTAATATTGCATCTTTATATAGGGATTTATCCTACAACAAGGGCTTGAGCGGCCCTCTTCCTTCGGCAATTGGGGATTTGAAGAAGCTAACAAATTTGTAAGGGGATATTCTATTGCACCATACTGTAATTTGATGCTAAATTTCTTGCCTGGTATCGGTCCTGATGTTAACTTTTCTTGTTTCCTTTCGTTGTAGAATACTGGTTGGTTGTAGTTTCTGGGGTCCGATCCCTGATTCAATAGGATCTTTGCCACTACTTGCCTCTCTGTAAGAACTTTTCAACTTGTAATACTTTCCTTGCTTTACCGCAATGTCAGTGAAACAGTTTTTGTTCATGATTCTTGTAATATATGCTTGTAGTAATATGCTTTCATCATTTGCCGTCGTTTATGCCTGTGGCAGCAATTCTAAAACCCTTCATTGGTATTACCTGCAGATCTCTGAATTCGAATGGCTTCACTGGATCTATTCCCTCTTCAATTGGGAATCTAACTAGCCTTTATTGGCTAGATCTTGCTGATAACAGGCTTACTGGGACCATCCCTGTCTCTACAGCGACTACACCTGGTCTTGACCTGCTAGTTCATACAAAACACTTGTATGTCAGATCTCTTCGTGCTATAATTCTCATTGCTGCTTTCTTACTACAAATGATTCCGTTTACCATGTTTGTTGATACTCTAAAACCTATTTACAGTCATCTTGGATTGAATCAGCTCTCAGGCACAATCCCTCCTAAGCTTTTTAGCTCAGAGATGAAACTCATACACGTGTAAGTTTCATTCAATTGTTAAAATATTGGATGGTGGTAAATAACTATTTCACAAACTGGATAAGAGATCATGTGGCTATATGCTGTGTACTCCTTTTTGGTTGAATACACGCTTAAATCACAATAATCCACAAAACTGTTCACTTGTACATTTCTTTTCTCTTCTCGGATTGTTAAAATTGTTTTACAATTCGTTTGACTCTTCTGGAATAGCAGAATTAATAATCACCGATATCTGCCTACTTAAGATTTCTTTGATTGTTTCTTTCTTTTCCTTCCTTTCGGCAGACTTTTTGAAAGCAACAAGCTGACAGGCAGCATTCCTTCCACCCTTGGCCTTGTGAAGACTTTGGAGGTTGTGTAAGTATCAGTAGTATTGGAGACTCATGTCATTTTGTACAGTGATTCACGATGCTCAATTTTGTAATGGAGTATGCTATATTGGTTACAGGCGCCTTGATAATAACTCGTTCAGAGGACCTGTCCCGTCAAACATCAATAGTCTTACCAGTGTCAGTACGATGTAAGTATGGAGGGGAGAGACATTCCATCATAACCGGTTGTATTCAATCATTAATATTCAATATCTCTTGTGGGAATTTTTCTTATGTTAAAGAGTGTTGCTTGGTTACAATTTTTCAGGTTTTTATCCAATAATAATTTAACTGGGCCACTTCCCAGCCTTACTGGCATGAATGTTCTCACGTATTTGTAAGACTTTACATGATTTACAAGTATATATATGATCAGCTGTTTCTGAGATGAAATCTAGCTCTACTTCTTCTTCGCCTTCTTTCTTGCTATATGTTTATTCTGATCAAATTGTTGTTTGCAGGGACATGAGCAATAATAGTTTCGATGATACAGAATTTCCTCCATGGCTTTCAACCTTGCAGTCTTTGACAACATTGTATGGTTATATCATGGTTCTCTGCTTTCCTTCCCAGTCTAAATCCGCTCTCCCTAAACTATCACACACACATCCCTGAACTCATTAAAAGCACAAACCCTTTCCATCAACTTGCTTTGAATGAGTTCATATATTAACTCACTTGACGTTTTATAGCCATCTGCTAGCTGAAATGCTATGTTAATATCACGTCTTAACAATAGAGATTTAGGAAGAAGATTGAGAATAAGAAGAGAAGAAAATTGAGAGAAGAGAGGATAACAGTATTAACTCTCAAAACAATGAATCATTTATTTCTTGCATATCACGTTAGTTACACCAGTATTTATATACACTTGTAACTTCTAACTGTCAACTAACTAAAGACGTTATTCAACTAACAGCTAACCAACCACCGTGCACGTGGCTTAATTCTCTTCTAACTGATTAACTGCTTCTTCTTGAAGTAAACTAGATTTTGGTTTTTCGTCGATCGATTGAATTAAATGAATCATTTGATCAATTGAGTCGATATAATATTTTTTTTATTCAGATTAAATTTTTTTTTGTTAATTTAATTTCTTAATTGTCTGGGACTTTCTGTCTATAAATAAGCTTGTAGTCAGAACATGAGAAAGCAATGTAGAATAGCATATAGAGTCTATATTTGAGAAAACACTTAATGCAAACACATCCTTTCTCTTAAATTTTTCTTGTTCTTTAGTTTTAGATTTTAAAATTATCTTCTACGACACCTAGAGTTTCTTCCAACAAGTGATATCAAAGCTTGTTTTTTATTATTTAACATGGCCAATTCAAACTTCACACTTCAATTTCCTTGTTTGATAAAGGAAAATTATGAAATTTGAAGTATTCATATGAAAACTTGACTAGATTCCCAAGATGTGTGAGAAATAGTTGAGAAAGGTATTGAGGAGCCTATAAAAGAAACAACATTGACTTCAACTCAAAGGGAGGCCGTGCAAAAGATATGAAGAAAGGATCAACAAGCGCTCACAATCATCCAACAAGCAAGTATGAGAAGTTTTGCAATAATTAAACCAAGGAGCTAACAATGTTAGAAATGTACGCTTATAAAAGTTACGAGGTGACTTTAGCTATATATGCTTGAATCGAAGAGTATTTCAGATTATTTTACAAGAGTATTGACCATATACAATTAAATAAAGATATATGGAGAGAAGATGGAGGAAACACGTGTGGTAGAAAAGATTCTACGCTCAATAAGTCAACTGGTTGACCAAATAAAACAAACTAGTCAACCAGTTCATCTAATAGTGGCAATTTAAGACCCATGTTTGACAAAACAAGAGTTAAATATTACAATTATGAAAATATGGATTATTATGCTAGGGATTGCTGGAATCCAACTAGAAGGATTGTAGAGAATGTCAATCTTGTTGTAAAAGATGAGAAATAAGCCACTCTATTACTAGCCCATGATGAACGTATACATGTCAAAGAAAACATGTGGTATCTAGAGAATGATACCAACTATCACATGTGTGGAGATAGAGGCAAGTTTATGGAGCTTGATGAATAAATTAAAGGTAATTTCACCTTCGTGGATTATTCAAAGGTTTCCATCAAAGTAAAAGGTATGATTATTATAAAATTAGAAATTAAAAGTCATTAATTTATTGGTGATGTTTAATATATTCCTACTATAAAAAGCAATATTTAAGTTTGAGACAATTGTTGGAGAAAGGTTATGAGATTAAGATGAATGATCATACCTTGACATTACTTGATACTCATGGAGCTATGATTGCAAATGTAATCATGACAAAGAACATAATGTTTTTGCTAAACATATAGATGAATGTGCCTAAATGTTTAAAGGCATGTGTGAAGGATGAGACATAACTTTGACATATAATACTTGGGCATATAAACTTTGATAGCTTGAAGATGATGACAAAAATGGAGATGTTGAAGGGTCTACCATCCATAATACATCCATATCAGTTGTGTGAAAGATGTTTAATGGGCAAACAATTTCGCAAAATCTTTCCAAAGGAGTCCGCATCTAGAGCAAGTCAATCCTTACAAGAGATACATATAAGCATATATGGCCCTATTCAACCATGCTCATTTGGTAAAAATTTATATTTTTTATTTTTTTATTGATGATTATAGTAGAAGAACATAGGTATACTTCTTAAGATAAAATATAATGTATTTAATTGTTTTAAGAAGTTTAAGGTATTAGTTGAAAAAAAAAATGGTTACTCTATAAAAATCCCTTATGACAGATAAGGGGTGAATTTTATTCTAATGAGTTTTGTGAAGCTCAAGGTATAAAAGACTCCTAATAGTGCCTAGATCCCCACAACAAAATATCATGGTAGAGAGAAAGAATAGAAGCATCTTCAACATGTCTTGAATCATGCTTAAAACTAAAAAGATGCCTAAGGAGTTTTAGGCTTAAGTAGTAGGTTGTGTTGAATACTTGTCAAATAGGTGTCCTACGAAAGGCTTGAATGGCATAACTCCACAAGAAGCATGGAATGGAAGAAAGTCAAGTGCTTCTCACTTGAAAGTGTTCAGAACCATTGCCTATGCGTATGTAAATGATCAAGTAAGGACCAAGCTACATGACAAGAATAAAAAGATGATATTTGCGTGCTATGATCAAAGGTTCAAAGGATATAAGCTTTACAATCCCAATGAAGGAAAGACGATGATTAATAGAGATGTCGAATTTGATAGAGAAGGAGCATGAGATTGGAAGATAGATGATGGTTAGAAACATAATTTTCTACTAGTTCTTGATGAAGACGAGGAGAGATATAAATATCATCAAGAACCTATAATTACACCTCCACAATCACTAATGAACTCAACTTCACATTTATCTTCTTCTTCTAGTGGAAGTTCTAGTAGTGACAACTCACCTAGTCCACTAAGAAAGACGAGGAGCCTTCATGACTTATATGAGGTAACTACTCCTATTGATGATGATGTAACACTATATTGTCACCTTGCTACATGTGATCCTATAGTGTTTAAAGAAGCAATAAATGATGAAAAGTGGAGAATTGTTATGGATGAGGAGATTGCATCAATTGAGAAGAATGACACATATAAATTAATTCCTAGATCAAAAGGAAAAAAGCCAATAGGTGTCAAATGGATCTATAAATAAGAATATTGAAGGAGAAATGGAGAGGTACAAGGTAAAGTTAGTGGGTTTAAAGCATGGGATTAACTATGATGAAATGTTTGCTCTAAGTGCTATATTAGAGACCATTTGATTAATCATTGCTATAATTGCCGAATATAGATGGAAAATCTATCAAATAAATGTCAAATAAGCTTTTCTAAATGGCTTTCTTAAAGAGGAGGTCTATATTGAGCAACCTATGAGTTATGAAGTGAAGGGATATGAAGACAAGGTTTTAAAGTTAACCAAAGCCTTGTATGGATTGAAGCAATCCTTCAAGGTTTGGTATAGTCGTATTGATGGTTATTTCTTAAAGAATGAATTTGTAAAATGCCCCCATTAATATGATATCTATGTCAAGATAAAAAAGAGGTGATATTCTTATTGTATGTTGTTGTATATATATGACTTGATCTTTACAAAAAATAATCCAAAGATGTTTGGAGACTTCAAATAAGTAACGATAAAAAGAGTTTGAGATGACAAATATTGGTCTTATGACATACTATTTAAGGATTGAGATCAAGTAAGGAGAAGATGGAATCTTTGTGAATTAAGAGAAGTTTGCAAAAGAGATTCTCAAGAAGTTCAAAATAAAAGATTGTGCAAAAGTGAATACTCTAGTTGAGTATGAAGTAAAGATGTCAAAAAAAGATGAATGAAAGAAGATAAACTCTACAACATTCAAGAGCTTAGTTGAGAGTTTGAGATACTTGATATGAACCTATCCAAATATTATATTTAGAGTAGGGCTTGTGAGTAGGTTTATGGAGACACCAACTATGACACATTTTAAAGCTTTGAAGCAAATTATTTGGTAACTGTTGATTTTGGCTTATTTTATAGATATTCTAACTTTGATCTTGTGGGTTATAGTGATAGTGATTGGGCTGGAGATATGATTGATAAAAAGAGTACTACTGGTTTTGTTTTCTACATGAGAGACATAACATTAATATGGAGTTCAAAAAAGCAATCTATAATCACTTTATCAACATGTGAAGCTGAATATGTAGCTATTACAACATGTGTTTGTCATTCAAAGAAGCCTATAGAAATTTTTGTGGACAACTTATCAGTCATTGCATTAGCAAAGAATCCAGTGTTTCATGAAAGAAGTAAGCACATTGATATAAGATTTCATTACTTACGAGATTCCATTACAAACAAGGAAGTTGAAGTCAAGTATGTAAGGACCCAAGATCAAGTCGTAGATATTTTCACAAAGCCACTCAAACATGATGTTTTTGCCAAAATGAGAGATATACTAAAAGTTATAAAGAAATCAAGTTTAAAGGGGAATGTATAAAGCAAACTAGATTTTAGTTTTTTAAAAAAACATAGGAATTGGTATACTAGTTGACTGGTTGGATTAAATGAATTGGTTGACCGGTTTAGAAATGGTAAACCGATTGAGTCGGCAGAATACTTTTCCTATTCAAATTAGGTTTTCCTTTTGTTAGTTTAAAAATGTAATTTTCTAGGACTTTATATGTATGGCTTGTAATCAGAATGTGAAAGAGCAATGTAGAAGAACTTATGAAGTGTATATGTCAGAAACCACTTAATGTAAAAACATCCTTTCTCTCAAATTTTTCTTGTTCTTTAGTATTGATTTTTAAAATTATCTTCTATCACACCTAGAGTTTCTTCCAATATGGACATTCCTCTCAAGGCTTAATTCTATTTCCAATATTACTTCTTCTGAACTTTATTGATTGTTTAATAGCTGAATGTAACAATACCTTCCTTTTCAAATGATTCTTGTTCTCAAGAATCTATGTTAAATTCTAGAAACTATTTGATAACTCTGCTAGTTCTTCTCATATAACATCTTTATTGAATAGGTTTTACCACTACATTAACTCCATTACCATAGCTTGGCTACCTTTTTTTCATTAACTTCTTGTCTAGAATTGCTACAGGCATGACCTTGACTTTTCCTCCCTCATTTGTTATTGTAGATTTGAAGTTGTTATTGCATTAGTTCTTACTTTTAGTTTGAGCGGTGATACATGAAAGATAGGATGAATGTAGGTAAAGTTATACCACCACTAGGTTTGAGACAATCAATCATACCACCTATGAGGATTATGCATTGTCATGCATCTTAGATAAGTCTCCAAGCATTGGTTAACCCTCTTAGTTTGTCTATCCATTTAATGATGATAGGATGAACTTAACAGTAGCTTGACACCTAATAATTTGAATAACCCCTTTTAAAACAAATAGGTAATTTTTTTGTCTCTGTTAGTTACAATTGTTGCAGGAAGTCCATGAAACTTGTAAATGTGATCCAAGAATATCTAAGCAATTTGTTGAGCCATGAAGGGATGTGTTATTTCTAAAAAATGGTCATACTTAGTGAATCTATCCATTATGACTAGGATAAAATTCCTCCCCCTAGCTTTGACAACCTTTTAATAAAGCCCATGATGATGTTCTTCCAAATTCCTTCTGAGATTGGAACTGGTTGAAGTAATCTAGGATATAGAACTTTTTTCCATCCTTGCCTGTTTACATGTCATATTCGTTTATAAAGTTTCTTACCCAAGTCTTCAAGGAGGGCCATATTGGCTAGTAAAACACTATCTTGAGCTTTCTATAGGAATTCTGCATTCTAGCATGCCTTTCTATTTGTAAGTCGTGCAAGAACAACTAACTTTTCTCCCAATTCCCTAGTACTACCAATGACAATTCTATTCTTGTATCTAAGAATTCCATATATCCATAAATATCCAGGCCAATTCTCCTTATTAAGCATTTTCTCAATAACAATCTTTTTGAATTGATTATCCCCTTGATAAGTCTCACTAACATGGTCAGACCATGTTGGATTGATTGCAATAATGGTTGTCAAATAACCAATCAAGGTTTCCTCAGTTTGATCAGTTTTATCTTTACCCTTTCTAGATAATGCATCTACTATTGTATTTTCTTTGCCCTTTTTGTACTGGAATGTATATCTTAATCCAAGAAATTTGGTTAAACCTTTGTTTTAGATTAGTGTATGTATTTTTTGTTCAAGTAGGAATTTCAGACTTTCATAATCAGTTTTAACAATAAATTGATCATGTCAATGTAATACCTCCATTTATCCATTACCATTAGGATTTCCATATATTCCTTTTCATAAATGGACAATCCTAAAAGCTTGGGACTTAAGGCTTTGCTGAAATAATCTAAGAGCCTTCCTTTCTGACACAAAAGAACTCATAATCCATGAACACAAGCATTAGTTTCAAACTCAAAACTTACATTGAAGTTAGGAAGAGCTAGAACTTGAGCTTGACAGAGGGTAATCTTCAATTATTCAAAAGCTTTTTGTGCATTCTCATTCCATCTGAACTTGTTCTTCTTCAATAGCTTAGTTAAAGGTTTGTTGATTACTCCAAAACTCTTTATAAACTTCTTGTAATATCCAGCAAGTCCTAAAAAAACCCTCAATTCCTTGATTAAACTTGGTGTTGACCAACTCTTGACTGGCTCAATTTTCTTAGGATATGCTGAAACTCAATTTGAAGAAATGATGTGCCTAAAATACTTAACCTTTTGTTCATACAATGAACATTTGGTTCTTTTTACAAATAACTGGTTTCTCCTTAAAACCTCTAATATTGCCCTTAAGTGTTGCAAATATAGGTCTAATGAAGAACTATAAACTAATATATCATAAAAAAAAATATCAACACAAATCTCCTTAGAAAGGGTTTATGAACTGTATTCATCAATGTCTGGAATGTAGTAGGGGCATTTGTTAAGCCGAATGACATTACTTTAAACTCATAATGACCATGGTGTGTCTTGAAGGCAGTTTTCTCTATATCCTCATTATTCATCCTTATTTGATGGTATTCTGGTTTAAAGTCAAGTTTTGAGAAAAACTATGAACCTTATAGCTCACCTAATTGATCATCGAATAGAGGAATATGAAACTTGTTTTTTTTTATGGTTATATTGTTAAGCTGCTTGTAATCTATATAGAATTTCCAGGTGTTGTTTTTTTTCTTGACTAACAAAATTGAAGAAGCATAAGAGCTGTAACTATGCTGTATTATTCTATTTTGTAACATCTCATTGACTAGTCCTTCTATTTCTCCCTTGTGTATATAAGAGCTCTTATAAGGTCTAATATTTATGGCTTTAGATCTAGGAATTAATGGAATTATGTGATTTAAAGCCCTAATTGATGGTAACTGTTTAGGTTCTGCAAAAAATATCATCAAATTCTTCCAAAAGAGCCTTTACTCTATCTTGTTTTTCTACTATTGGTTCATGAACTGCTTCAATTAAAAAGAATTGGCCTATAAACCCACATAACACCTCCTTTAAACTTTTATGCACCTTAACAGCTCCAATCATTTCTAACTCAATATTTGCAATATTCCATTTAATTATATAATTATTCCTTTTTTTTGTGAATGATAATTTCATCTTGAAAATATTAACCAAGATGGAAAGTACACTCTTAACTAGTCCATAACAAGAACAATATCACACCTTTCCAATTTTAATAACCTTAAATCAACTTGAAATTCATGTCCCTGTATAAACCAAGTTAGTTTTGGACAATGGGAATCACATCTCAAAAAACTATCATTTGTTATTGTTACTATCAATACAGTAGTCTTTACTACAATAGCTTTAATCTTCTTAAATCAACTTGAAATTCATATCCCTGTATAAACCAAGTTAGTTTTGGACAATGGTAAACACATCTCAAAAAACTATCATTTGTTATTGTTACTGTCAACACAGTAATCTTTACTACAATAGCTTTAATATCCTTAACCACAACAACATCTATGAAGCTATGGGTGCTTCCAATGTCTATAAGAATAACCAAGTTAGTTTTGGACAATGGGAATCACATCTCAAAAAACTATCATTTGTTATTGTTACTGTCAACACAGTAGTCTTTACTACAATAGCTTTAATCTCCTTAACCACAACAACATCTATAAAGTTATGGGTGCTTCCAATGTTTATAAGAACAACCAAATTCTTTTCTTGACAGCATACTTTTATCCTGATGGTGTTATGGGCATAATTATCAGCTAATACATTAAAAAAATAACTCACTCATCTAATTTCTCATCTAACCCCACAATCTCATTACTCTCTCCTTCTATAGTTTCTAAGAACTCATATTTGTCATCTTCTAACCATCCATCATATGAATTCCCTTCATGTTATAATGATGCCCTGGTATTCATACTTTTCTCCACATTTAAAACATTGGCCTAGACGCCTTCTTTATTCATTTAGAGTCTCAATGTATTTTGATCCTACTTTATAATCTACCTTAGAAGGAATAAAATGTTTTGTTGGCATTTACTTGGTGCTCTTCTTGTTCCAAGAGAAAGTTTTGTTCTTGGTAGCACCAACTTTTCTCTTTTTGCTATTTCATATTTTAACTTTTCTTGCTATTTCACATCCTCAAAAGCTTACATCAATGTAGCAGGTTTTAGAATCTTGAGCATAGGTCTTATGCCATCCTTCATTACACCAAGTAAACTTGAAATGTAATAGGTTTCAGGTAATGTTGGATTCAAAGCATTCATGAGAGACTTAATTTCTTCAAATTTCTCTACATATTCCTCCACACTTCTATGTTGCACTAGTTTGTTGAATTCCTCTACTACATCCTCTCTGCCGTCAAACCTCATACAAGTCCTTTACTAAATTCCTCATAACTAGCTAGATCCTTCCCTTCAAACAAAGAGCCTTCATATGACACTTATGCCTTGCCTTCTAAGTTTAAGGAGGCTATTTTCATCCATTGCTAAACTGGAATGAAATTCAACTTCTAGAGTTTCCTACATTTCCTGATCCAACCCCTTGGATTCTCTCCGTTAAAGCTTGGCAATTCTACTTTAGGCAAGGTGACATTGTATCCTCCCCTTTGGATTTCCTAACCTTCTAGGCCTTCTCTACTTTGATTATGTCAATGCTAAGGAAGAATTCCATTATTATCCATCTTAACTCTTCCTTATCTGTCAATCTCCATAACTCCTAATAATGCTTTTAGTGAAGCTATGATAGAATCTATGATGCAACCATATTATTCAATAGTTTTACCCATATTTGCCTGGTATTTTGCCATGTTTTATATATATAATGCATTGATAATCTTTGTTTTATATTTTAAAGGTATTTTTGGATGTAAGATTAAAAAAGAAGTAAATTGAAGATAAAATTCAGACCATGTTCCAACCCAGGTCGAATATTGGCAGATTTGACCTTTAATCAATGTTTTATACAGAGCTTGAGTTGTAGAGGTCAAAATGAAGTGATTCTAGTGGAATTAGAAAGCTAACATTCATACCTTTTTACATATATATAGTAAGAAAAAAAAATAAAAGATAGAGCATGGAAATCGCAGCCTTCAAAGACAAGTTTCGTATTCTGCCAGTTTTGATCTTCGACCATTTTGACTTCAATATCTTGAGTTAGAGAAGTTTATTTGATGCAAACTCAATTTTGTTAGATTCTTGAATCAAATACCTATCAACCTACTAGATTTCAGCAGAAAAAAAGTTCATATGAGGGAGATATGATTTTTCTAAGACAACCTATAAATTCTGTCATCAGACAAGTTTTGTGAAGAAATAAGTTCAACTTACTTCCCAAGCATCCAAACTGACATGGAAATTATTTCTTCGTATTGAAAAGGTCTTTATTTAGGCAATTTAACTTCTCTAAGTCCAAAGTCAAAGTTTGAAGACTTTATGCAAGACTATTTTTCCTTCTGTTTAGGAAAGTAGTTATTATACTACTTAAAAATATAGATCGTCTACTTTGAAAATGACTATTATTATTTTGGAGGATACAAATGGATTGGAGGGATGAAAGGATTAGGTTTTTCTATCAAAGAAAAAGAAAGAGAGAAAGAAAAAGGGGACGGCTACAAAAAAGAAAGAAACTCTCACCCTTTTCTCCTATACCAGAAATTATGTTTCCATCATTTCTCTTAGTTTTTTAATAGACATGTAAGGCTAAGTTATTTTTCTTGGTTGAAAGTATACAAAAACTTTCGAATTTCAAAAACTATGAGATCTAATTTATTTTTTCTTTTTATTTTATATAATGAGTATGAATGTTTTTCTATGCTTATTTTATATGATTGTTTAGTTTGAGTGTTAAAGTAGACTCTAAATTATTATTCTAACCAATCTATTACTAAGTTTGCTATAAAAATCGGAGTTGTGATATTTAATTGAGTTGACTTGATCATTTTTTGTACTTAATTCTTTGCCTGCAATAGAATATAACTTCTCATGTCAGTGTTGTATTTGACGATCCATCTTTTACCATGTTTCTTCAAGTTCTCGAACTTGTTATTTTCCATCATTGTAGCTATGGATCAATGCTTTGATACCACATTGTTAATATCATGTTTTAACAATAGAGATTTAAGAAGAAGAGGAGAAGAAAATTGAGAGGAGAGAATAACAGTAATAACTGTAAAAACAATGAATCATTTATTTCTTGCATATCACGTTTGTTACACTTGTAAGTTCTAAATGTCAACTAACTAAAGCAGTTATTCAACTAACAGCTAACCAACCAACGTGCACGTGGCTTAATTCTCTTCTAATTAATTGATTAGCTGCTTCCCCTGCTGACATTCCTCACGATTGCTTAATGGCTCAACGTAACACGCTATATATCGGCTTTCAGCACATCAATCTCTTGATGAAATCATTTTTTTTCTCTCCCGGAAAGGCAAGCAAAGTTTCCCTATTAAGTAGGAGTTCTTATTTCCAATCACCTATCACCACACATACCTTTCAGCAGCATAATGTTTGGGCCGTGTAGTCATTCATTTCCTGCCCTTCTGTCACATAACATGTGGCTTTCTGTGTTCTACCTTCTTATTGATTTTTTATTTATTTTTTTGGTACGAAGTCCTGTTGAATTCTTATTGAACACTTGAAAACCTGGGAGTCCAAATCTTCTTATTGCAGGGTGATGGAAACAACACAACTTCAAGGACAGATTCCTGCTGACTTCTTCAGCCTCTCTCATTTACAGACTGTGTAAGAGCCAGCATTGAGTTGTTCAACATTTCATTCCATTGATGTTTGGAAACCTGTACAGAAAATTAGCTGCTTCCTTTCTTGGATTCACAGAAAATAGGTCTAGATTGATATTTACATGTTATGGCATGGCTGGTCGATACCTGCCTTGACTTCTGGTGACAGGGATGCAAGAAATAACCAGCTCAGTGGCTCATTGGATATTGGAACAGGCCACGGAAACCAACTAGCATTGATTGATTTGCGAAAAAATCAAATTTCTGGCTACACTAACGGACTGGGAGGAGAAGCTGGAGTGAGTGTAATGTAAGCCAGATTCTTGATTTATGTTTTATTATTCTGCTAAACAACATTTTAGTACTCTGAGAAAGTCAAATTGCCGGGATATATGTTTCTTGTTAGTAGCTTTATCTTGTGTGTCTGTTAAATTTTGCAGACTTGCAGACAACCCAATATGTCAGGAAACAGCAGTGACAAAAAGTTACTGCACCGTCTCCCAACCCAATTCTTCCTACGCGACGCCTCCAAATAACTGTGTGCCTGCATCCTGCTTTGCTAAACAGCATTCCAGTCCCAACTGTAAATGTGCATTTCCATACACAGGACTTCTAGTGTTCAGAGCTCCTTCATTCTCAGACCTTGGAAACATCACTTACTTCAGTGTTCTCGAAAAATCTTTGATGAATTCATTCAAGTCCCATCAATTTCCTGTGGATTCAGTTCATCTAAGTCAACCAAGAAAAGATCTATCTCAGTACCTTGATTTGAATCTGCAAGTGTTTCCATTTGGCCAAGATCGTTTCAATAGAACAGCAATTTTAAGTATTGGTTTTATGCTAAGCAACCAGACTTTTAAGCCTCCAGCGCAATTTGGACCTTTCTTTTTTATTGGTGATACGTATCTGCATTTCACAGGTAGTCTCATAACTGATACAGAACTGAAAGAAAAAACTTACCCAACTGTTTCTCCAATTCTTATTGTAACACCACTCTCCCCTCCCTCCCTCTTTCTTCTCATCCAGGAGAAGTCAGAGGATCAAAAAAGTCTTCAAGCACAGGTGCTATCATCGGAGCTGCGGCTGGTGGCTCTGTCCTTCTGCTGCTATTGCTTGGTGCTGGAATTTATGCTTTTGGTCAAAAAATGAAAGCAGAAAAAGCAATTCTACAAAACAATCCTTTTGGTATGAAAAGGATTTGTGTTTTTTACTTGGCAATTGCACTCAGGGAATTTCTTGGATTTATTTTGTTTCATTTTCAGCACACTGGGAATCAAACAATGGTGTTGGAGGTGTTCCTCAGTTAAAAGGAGCCAGATGCTTCTCTTTTGAAGAACTCAAAAAATACACCAACAACTTCTCAGAAACCAATGACATTGGTTCTGGGGAGTATGGAAAGGTTAAGTTTGATTATCTCTCTCACTCTCTGAAAGCCTATTCACATCTTATCTGCAAATGGATATTTATTTGCATTTGATCTATCCACGTTCATGATGTACTGATAACATTTATTCACATAAACATTCAAAGAAAACCCTGAATCTCAAACTAGTCGGAACTGGTTCACAACACTTGGATTTTTGTCAATCATAATTCTTACATTACAACTTCACCACACTTGACCAGGTTTTCTAAAATACACTATGCCAATTTTATCCTCAATCATCGGGGAGAAAGAGATCTGTGCCCCCACACATAAATTGCTTTCAATCTTGCATGCTAGCATTACAGATGTTTTCAAAATCTTTGTCAAAATAACACAATTATGCTCTCACCTTCCCAGCCAGGTAACTTTTCATTCTGCACTTCAAGTATTTTCTGCTGCTTTTAAAATTTGTGTTGTTGACATTATCATTTTGAAAGGACGTAGATTCGTTTTCTATTTCATTGACGCAAAAACAATCATTCCCATTGAATTTTTTTTTCATTTGTCCAAAACATCAAAGTTAAACGTGATAACATTTGCAGGTTTATAGAGGAGTTCTTCCTACTGGAGAACTAATTACCATCAAACGAGCTCTGCGAGAATGGATGCAGCCTGGGCTGGAATTCAAGACTGAGATTGAACTTTTATCCAGAGTCCACCACAGAAACGTTGTAAGCCTTGTAGGCTTTTGCCTTGAAAGAGGTGAACAAATGCTCATATACAAGTTTGTGTCAAATGGAAGTCTCATGGAAAGCCTATCAGGTACTTTCATCAGGTCCTACGACCTATCAATTCTTCAATTTGATTCTTCAGGACCAGTCAGTTGGAGTTTGCTATCTTACACTTTTTTTTCATGAGAAATTTTCGTGCATGTCATATAACATTAAAGTGGTATACCTTCTATCGCAAGATCCAAATTTAAGTGCTTCGCATAACCATAATAGCTGCCGTCTTCCAATACCAGCCAAGATCTCCTGTGTTTCAGGATTATCGCTCTCAAGCATCAAACGATAAAAATGATATTTGTTGCTAATTTAATCCCTCTGCATAATGAGATATAATATAAATGTAGACAAAAATTCATTAACCGCTCATTTTCCTTCGTTCTTTTCAATCCAAGCAGGGAAAACAGGAATCAGGCTTGATTGGGTGAGGAGACTCAAAGTGGCACTTGGTGCAGCAAGAGGCTTGGCCTATCTGCATGAACTTGCCAACCCTCCCATTATCCATAGGGACATAAAATCAACCAACATATTATTAGATGAAAGCTTAAATGCAAAAGTTGCCGATTTTGGCCTCTCCAAGCTTATGGGAGACAGTGAAAAGGGTCGTGTTACCACTCAGGTGAAAGGGACGATGGTCAATTCCTCCATAACCTCACTCCATCTGCACAATACCATTATTTCTAACTTTTTTTTTGTTGGTCGTAAACTATGATTCATTTAACAAAATGAAATGCAGCATCTGATATGACCAGAATGGATGATAGAACTGATTGTAATAATCATTGCATTTTTTTAGGGTTATTTGGATCCAGAATACTACATGACCCTGCAGCTAACAGAGAAGAGTGATGTTTACAGCTTTGGAGTTGTAATGCTGGAACTATTAACCGGAAGAAGGCCAACAGAACGAGGAAAGTACGTTGTGAGAGAGGTAAAGATGGCATTGGATAGAGCAAAAGATTTATATAACCTCCGCGAACTTCTCGACCCAAGCATTGGTTTGGACACAACACTAAAAGGTCTAGATAAGTTTGTGGATGTTGCCCTAAAATGTGTACAAGAGAATGGAAGTGACAGGCCAACAATGGGTGAAGTGGTGAACGAGATAGAGAATATCTTGCAGCTTGCTGGTCTGAACCCCAACGCGGATTCAGCATCGACGTCGGCAAGTTATGACGATGTAAGCAAGGGAAGTGCTAAACATCCATACAAGAATAGCAAGGATTCCTTTGAATACAGTGAGGGCTTTCCAGATCCGAAGGTTGAGCCACTGTGAGCTCAGTATGTTATATATGGGCTCGGTATATGGTTGAATGTTACTTGCTCGAGTATGAGTTGCATTTTTATTTATTTATTTTTTGTGTTGTTTGTACTTTGTAGCCTATGTTGAATCAGAACTGTAAATGCGTTGAATTATTTGCTTTTGAACATTTAGTAAGCACTATAAGAGTTGCATATGATTTCTGATCAGAGAATATTGTTGCTGTAAAATTCTCACTTTGAGCGGCTCGCTTGCATGCTCGTATCCGAACAGCTCAGACGCAAGCGATTGTTTTAAAGACGACTATATTACGAAAACCTTGTTCTTCATTTAATTTCAATTTCAGACCGTCTGGGACGAACCAAAAGTTTATAATAGGATGTTTAATTTGAATTTAATTGATGATATACTATAATTCTTATATTTAAAATAAAATACTAAATCATATAATTGAATTTAATAATAATGTTAAAACAAATTGAATTAGTAATTTTAAGTATTTTGCTCTTAAATTATTTTTATTACTTGTGCATAATCAAATACTGAAGCGAAGAAAAAAGCCTATAGTATTATTAATTCCATGCTTCTTTCAGTACTAAAATAAGGGGGTATTAGCATCTGAATTTAGCAACGGATAATTCCGTTGCTAAATTCAGTAACGGATTTGCAACGGATTACACATATATTATTTTTTTAATATCAGCAACGGAATTTAGCAACGGATTATCCGTTGCAAAATTTACGTTGAATTTAGCAACGGATTTTCCGTTGCTAATTAAAAAAATAATTATTTAAATTTTAATATAAAACCAAAATTATGAACACCTTTGATTACATTTACAAGGATTAAATCTCAACCATCTATTTTTCGCTGGCTTTGTAAATTAACACCAGTACTGCTTTCCCCCCACACTATTCATGTTTACAGAGACGAAATGAACAAAACCAACAGATGAAAATTAATGATCTTCCACTCTTCCAGTCTCCTTCGTCCCTAACAACATCGATCCATAACTGTAGAAAAATCAACCTCTCTTCATC
>Ga0325405_1000640_pt1 | contig 34308 bp, 16 predicted proteins | sample PopdelMetagenome_21_FD_205663 | JGI IMG/M metagenome (GOLD analysis project Ga0325405, IMG submission 205663) | Populus deltoides microbial communities from Bellville, Georgia, United States - Xylem-Control-R2 | ecosystem: Host-associated > Plants > Phyllosphere > Stem > Wood/Secondary xylem... | reverse complement strand
CATTCTAGCGGTGACGGTGAAAAGATGATGCGGTGGAGACCATAGTTTTCTCAGCGGTGATGTAATTGACATGCTCATAATGCTTACAAAAAAAACTATGTAAATGTTGAAAAAACTTTTTTAAATAAATTAATTATCTCTTTGATGATTATATAATCAAATAATTTAACAAAGTAATTCACTTCAAAACTTGTATGATATTGTTGCCTTAATTACTTGAATATTTTAACAATTTTCATTAAATACACTATCCATTTATGGGGTAAATAGAAGAACAATAATTTATTAGAGCTTTATTTCTACACAAATCAAATTTATTATTTTAAGAGTATGAGTAAGTTTTATTAATATGAATATTGTTTAATTTATTAGGAAGAAAATAATTTATGCCATGATTTTACGAAAAAAATCACATTATTAATAACTAATAACACGAGTTAAGAGAAAAAAAAAATGGCATTATTATCATTATTGTGAGTTTATAATTAAAGAGCTTAAGATTTGTTAAGAAAAAAACAAATGAATTATGGAGACCCAAATACTATACTGTAAAATATTATCTTACCCTTATCATCATGTTTACATAACCATATATAGAATCATTTAATATCCTTTAAAAAAAGAATAGCATTTAATATAGGTTTATTTCCATATTAATTAATAACGATCTTGAATTAAATATTACTAGTAATATTGTTTCATTTCCCTACGTATAATGTAGTTTTGCTGGCCTTGTAACTTGTAGGAGGATATATTTATTTGCAATTTAGTCTTTTTATTAGTTTTTAATGATAATTAATTATTTTTTTTTTCAAAATGCCTTTTATCTCTAATCAAAATTTCCAATTTCACCTGCTATAAACAAATTAAAAAATTGTATTTGAAGAGATCAAAATGAGAATTAAAAAAGAATTAACAATTAACATTGGATAATGGTGATTTTAAAAAAAATAATTAACTTAAAAAATAATTATAGACAAAACTATAATTTACTCAATCAATATGGTGAAAGAAAAAAAAAAGAAAAAGAAAACCAAAGATACGCGAAGACGTCGTTGTTGATAATTCTATTATGGTCTCTAGCATAAAGCCCACGAATTTCTACCCCTTCACTCTCCCATGGACACCATAAACATAAGCCGAAATACCCCATAAAAAGCCCTAAAGAATAGCACTTTCCCTTGCCCAATCCATTTAAAACTCTTCGTAAACACATCCTCTTGTTGCTCTCTCTCTAGATATATATACATATGTTTCTCCTTTCCTCCCTGTTTTTGTTTTTGGTCACGGGACCTGTAGCAGCCCAATTGCCCGCAGAAACACATCTCACCACCCTAGCCGAATTTGGTAGAGACATAGGAAATTGCAACCAAGAAATAATTAAAAAAACACACACAAATCCCCGTTAACCTTGTTGCCCTTGATGCCATAGCCTATCAACGCAACAACACCACTCCTGGGAAAAAAAAAGGTCATCTCTCCTTGCAAACACACTCTCTTATTCTTTAAAGCTACATTACAGTGCCATACCCATCTCTTATTTATTTTGTCTTTGACTTATTATTATTATTATTGTTGTTGTTATGTAGGTATGTGTGTCACATTTTATTTTCTTGCAAGCAATTGTAAGACCTAGCTATAGCTGTTGGTATGTATGCCTGGTATATAGCTGCTGGTGCTGGTCCTGGCAAAAAAGAAAGAAAAAACCCTCAATACCCTCGAGAAAAATAATAGACATGCAATTAAAAACAAACCCTTTTTGATTTAAGGACTTTTGTTTATGGATTTTAGGTTTAATTAATTAAGGGGTTCTTATTTGATTTTGGATCAGATAGACCGCGCCTTCTAGGTCATGCATGTTTCACGTGATGTTGATCGTGTGCAAAATCTGGTTGTGGGTTTTGGATAGTGTGAATCCATTATGGGGTTCTTACAATTACCGTAACGATTAATGGTGAAATGATGTTAAGGCAGGGTTCAATGGCACATTTTGTATCTGGGTTTGGTGGGTTAGGGTTTTAGCTGATAATCTCTGCAAAAAGATCGAGTCTTTGAGGTGGGTTTTTGATTTCAAGGATCTGAGCCTTCTTTTATTTTTGTTATCAATTAATTTATAATGTTTGTTTTGATTAATGTGTTGTCTTGTTGCGCTGCATTGTCTTGGTACTGTAGCAGAAGCTATGTGTTACAGATTTATAATTGCAAACAGTGAAATAAAGTTCAATTTTTTTCTTTCATAGACCTCTGTAATGTACATGTTTCTGCGCGATTGCATGTTGATTTCAATTTTGCAGAAACCTCTAGATTTTGATGAATTCTGTATTTGTTATTTTCTGCATTTAATTAATTTGATAGATCCAATTCAATCATTTTTTTTTAAATAGTTGACTTGATGGAATTTTTAATTGAATGTATTTGCAGACGATTTTCCTCTTCTTTTATATTAATATCAGCACCTGTTTTTTTTTTTTTTTTAAGTAATTGCATATGCATAGATTATGCTCATTTAATGAGGTTAGATTTAGGGAAAGAAATGATAACACTTGGCAAATTTATTACAAATAAGCAACCATGGTAAGTTATGCACATCAGCTGACCTGGATGAGATACAGAATGAAGTGACTTTATCCAGACTGGTTCTATTATTTTATGAAATGATAGAATTTTACTGGACTAATATCGAAAAAGATAAAGAAGTAGAAATTGCAAGTAACTAGGTCTGGGATTTGGAATCATTAGGCAACTCAATGTCTTTGAGTTTTATTAACTCTAGAGAGAAATGATAACCCCAGTTGTGATTTTTTAAAGGATGTTCACTTAATATAAAGGGAATGAATAGCAACAGTGAAAAATAGGGAAACGAGTATAACTTTTTTTCTTTTCTAAACGTTTTTCTGACTGTTTGATGTGTTGACCTTCACTTGAACAGGGAAATGAGTTTGGAATGACCATTACATGCTATGTGTGGCTGCAGATTTCTAGTTTAAAATATGGATGTGATTCCTTGTAACGGTGTTCAGTATGTTGGAGAATCTGATTGTGCTCTACAGAGTTCAGGGACAGATTTTACTTATGATGGGGATTCTAGTAATTTTAAACGTGTAGAACAAGTTGAGATGAATGATGGTAGAGTAAATGACTTATTGCAACATGTAGAAGAGTCTCGTATAGAAAGACAAAGTGAGGGCCAATGGACGGTGGACAAATTATCCATCTCTAAAGGTGGAGCTTCGTATTCTGATTTTCAGGTAGAGAGCCAAAGGTTATCTTGTGATTCTCAGGATTTTGAAGAAGATGGCATAAATGTACAGGATTATTGCACAGAACCCTGTACAGCCTCCGAAAACTCTAATTTAATTATTGATACCATTGAAAGTGAACCAAACGACTGTAAATATGGAGAGCCATCTCTTTCAGAGCCTCAGTGGCTAGAACATGATGAATCTGTGGCACTATGGGTCAAGGTAACTTTTTTTTTTTAAATTTTTATTGTCTGACTTAAATGAAATAAAAGACACTCTTTAGCAAATGCTGCAGTTTCTTTATACATTGAAAGATGGAATTTGTTGATTTTAAGACATCACATGCCATGTACTTGAAAATTTATCTTGAGGCTTGGATTGTGGAGCACAATCCTTTTTGGGGCTCTCCTGGTTTTGTCCTTCATTTGCTCGTTTTAAAAAGGAAGTGTTTTTTATCCGTTGTGCCGAGCTTGATTTTCATGCTGATACTTCTATGATTTTGCAAGTATAGTGGAGAGGGAAGTGGCAGGCAGGAATCAGATGTGCACGGGCAGACTGGCCATTATCAACTTTGAGAGCCAAACCAACTCATGATCGAAAGCAGTATTTTGTGATATTTTTTCCGCACACCAGGAATTATTCCTGGGCAGATATGATGCTCGTCCAACCGATCAATGAATTTCCAGAACCTATTGCATATAGGACTCACAAAATTGGACTAAAATTGGTTAAAGATTTGAGTGTTGCACGACGGTTTATAATGAAAAAGTTGGCTGTTGCCATGCTCAATATTGTCGACCAATTTCATTCCGAGGTATTTTTTTTACTGCTTTGCTGTTTTTTTTTTTGAACTCTGATGGGAACTCATACCTTTGTTCCTGTTTCCTTGAAATTTCTTTGGTCCTTTCGAACTTGTTATAGGCTTTAATAGACACAGCTCATGATGTGATGGTCTGGAAGGAATTTGCCATGGAGGCTTCACGGTGTACTGGTTATTCTGATCTAGGAAGAATGCTTCTGAAACTTCAAAATGTAAACTCCTTTCCCCCTTGATAGTGTAGGTTCTAAGTCTTGAGATTTTTTCCTATTTCTTTCTCTAATACAACAATTAAAACTTGCAGTTTATAAAGCAAGCCTCTCCCCAACTAATTGATACAGCATCGCATTTGTTTCTTTGGTTTTTTATGCATTGATGCTTGTGTTCATATAGATGGGGGAGATAGGTAGCAGTTATGAATACACTTTACTGCTTGGAAATTAAATACTTTTAGTTGCATTTCTTTGTTTATGAACTTAGTCTTTTTTCATTATGTGCCAAGTTCCATGCTCAATGTGCTTTTCTTTGTAGATTGTAAAATTTAGGTGCATTTGGTCTTTTCATGACTTTTTTTCACCTGGCACATGTTAGAACCAGGATTTGTTTTTATTTTGCTTCCATTTACTAATTTTTTTAACTTTGGATTAATTTAAACTCTGAACAACTTCTTCCCCCCCCCCCCCCCTGTTAATGATGATGTAATGCCACTTCTCCTTCGCTGCAGATGATATTGCAACGGTACATAAATTCTGATTGGCTGCAGGATTCTTTTCAATCTTGGGTACAGCAATGTCAGGTTGCATGTAGTGCTGAATCAGTTGAATTGCTAAGGGAGGTATGTGTTAACTTGGCTGTCTACACGTGTTTATTTGACTACAGGTTGTGCTTCAGGTGTAATACGCATTATGCCAAAGTTATAATAGAATAAATTTTGTTCCTTAATATGGCATGTGATATATCCATCTATGCGTTAGAATTTCTTAAAAATTGAAAAAAATATGGCAGGTTAATGTCAACATACCTAAATCAACTAAAATTAATTTATAATGCAGAAACATCCAATTCATGTTTTTGCTTCTCATGATTAATTTTGGAATGTTTAACCAGTAACCAGTCGATGCATATTTAATGTATTTGTTATAGTTGCTGGACTGCATGATTTGCACAACTGTATCTGATTGAATTTCATAGAAAGTGAATGCCACTCAACCTGTGGGCAGATAAACTTTAAGTAAAGTAAGCCTGTCCCTATTTTAGGTTAACCCTGTCTCATAGGTTGCTTTTTTCATGCAAGGATAAATGGTGGATTGCTGGGCCATTAGGCTTCAGCTTGCACCTGTGCTGCCCACCTTCCTTTTGGTGCTAAGTTGTATCATCTTATATTTTTGTCTCCAAACATTTGTTGATTCTGGCTTTCTGTGATTCAAGGAACTGTCCAATTCTATCCTATGGAATGAAATTGACTCTCTCCGGGATGCATCAGTGCAATCGACTTTGGGATCTGAATGGAAAACCTGGAAGCATGAAGCTATGAAGTGGTTCTCAACCTCTCATCCCATAACAAGTGGCGGAGATATGGAGCAGCAGAACTATGACAGTCTCTCCCCAAACATTAGTCTTCAAGCTAGCAGGAAGAGGCCAAAGCTTGAAGTTCGTCGTGCAGAGACACATGCTTCCCAGATGGAGACAAGCAGTCCGCTTCAAACTATGACTGTTGAAATTGACTCTGAGTTTTTCAGTAATCGAGACACAGTCAATGCTCATACTTTAGAATTAGAGATTTCAAAAGAGGAGGATTCTAGGGAGGTAGCTGCACCTTTAGAATCACCTTGTAGCGTGGCTGATAGATGGGATGAAATTGTAATTGAAGCAGGAAATTCTGAGCTTGTACAGATCAAAGGTGTAGAAATGACTCCTGTTAATGAAGTTTTGGGTAAAAAAAGCATAGAACATGGGAGTAAGAATCGCCAGTGTACAGCTTTTATTGAATCTAAGGGAAGGCAGTGCGTGAGGTGGGCTAATGATGGTGATGTTTTTTGCTGTGTGCATTTGGCCTCTCGTTTTGCTGGAAGCTCCACAAGAGGAGAGGCAAGTCCTCTGGTTCATGGTCCATTGTGTGAAGGTACCACTGTTCTTGGTACTCGATGCAAGCATCGGTCTCTACCAGGTTCTGCATTCTGTAAGAAACACAGACCCTGGCCGGACACAGAGAAGACCTCAACTTTGCCAGAGGATCCCCATAAGAGAAAACATGAAGAGGTCTTTCCCAGTTCAGACATCACATATTGCAAAGAGATAAAATTGGCTGGACAAGTTGAAAATCCTCTTCGAATGGAACCTGTCTCAGTCATGGATGGAGATGCCTTTCATGGAAGGAACAGCTTAACCGAGAAGCTTGAGCATCCTGACCATGATTGCAATAACTCTGAGATGCTGCACTGCATTGGCTCAAGCTCCCTTGATAGTAGCATCCCCTGTCCTGATAGTCCAAAGCGCTATTCATTGTACTGTGATAAACACATTCCTAGTTGGCTCAAGCGTGCTAGAAATGGTAGAAGTAGGATAATATCAAAAGAAGTGTTTATAGATCTTTTGAAGGACTGTAGCTCATCACAACAGAAATTGCATTTACATCAAGCATGTGAGCTTTTCTACAAGATTTTCAAAAGTATTTTCTCTCTAAGAAACCCTGTTCCTATGGATGTTCAACTTCAGTGGGCCCTCTCTGAAGCTTCTAAAGATTTTAACGTTGGGGAACTCTTGTTGAAGTTGGTTTTAACTGAAAAGGAGAGGCTCAGAAAGTTATGGGGCTTCGCCGTGGAGGAAGATATAAAAGTTTCCTCCTCTGTCGTAGAAGAACCAGCAGTTTTGCCATTGGCTATTGATGGTAGCCAAGATGATGAAAAATCTATTAGGTGCAAAATTTGCTCGAAAGAGCTTCTCGATGATAAAGAGCTTGGCAACCATTGGATGGACAATCATAAAATTGAAGCACAGTGGCATTTCAGAGGTCATGCTTGTGCCATCTGCCTGGATTCTTTTACTAACAGAAAAGGTTTGGAAACCCATGTGCAGGAGAGACACCATGTGGAATTTGTTGAACAATGCATGCTTCTACGGTGCATTCCTTGTGGCAGCCACTTTGGGAATACTGAGCAGTTATGGTTGCATGTCCTCTCTGTGCATCCTGCTGATTTCAGGCTGTCAAAAGGTGATCAGCAGCTTAATCTGTCTATGGGTGAGGAGAAAGAGGACTCTCTGCAGAAACTCGAGCTACAAAATGCAGCACCAGTGGTAAATAACTCTGAGAATTTAGGTGGTCTCAGAAAGTACATTTGCAAGTTCTGTGGCCTGAAGTTCGATTTGCTGCCTGATCTTGGCCGCCACCATCAGGCTGCTCATATGGGACCAAATCTATTCAGCTCTCGCCCCCCAAAGAGAGGTGTTCGGTATTATGCATATAGATTAAAATCTGGAAGACTTAGCCGCCCTAGATTTAAGAAAGGTCTGGGGGCACCATATAGCAGCATCAGGAACAGTGTGACTGCTGGTCTGAAGAAACGTATCCAGGCGTCAAAGTCACTTAGCAGTGAGGGACTAAGCATACAGTCTAATTTAACTGAGGCAGGTACTCTTGGTAGACTAGCAGAATCTCAAAGCTCAGAGGTCGCAAAGATATTGTTTTCTGAGGTTCAGAAAACAAAACCTCGGCCTAATAACCTTGATATCTTAGCTATTGCACGCTCTGCTTGCTGCAAGGTGAGCCTAAAAGCATCACTGGAGGGGAAATATGGAGTGTTGCCAGAGCGTTTTTATTTGAAGGCAGCCAAGCTCTGCAGTGAGCATAACATTCAAGTACAGTGGCACCAAGAGGAGTTTATCTGTTCCAGAGGATGTAAGAGTTTCAAGGACCCAGGATTATTCTCTCCTTTGATGGCTCTCCCAAATGGTTTAATAAGGAAACAAATTACACATTCATCTGATCATGTAAACAATGAGTGGGAAGTGGACGAGTGCCACTATGTTATTGATGTGCATGATGTTAGAGAAGGGCCTAAGCAAAAGGCTACTGTCTTGTGTAATGACATAAGCTTCGGGAAGGAAACGATACCAGTGGCATGTGTTGTAGATGAAGATCCCCTGGATTCTCTCCATGTCTTGGCAGATGGTTCTGATGGTCAAATCAGTAATTTCCCCAGGCCCTGGGAAACTTTTACTTATGTAACAGGGCCATTGCTTGATCAATCTGATAGTCTGGACATTGAGGTATCTTTTGGTTGGTTATCTATTTTTTTTAATTTTAAATTCAATTTGATTTTGATTATGGCCAATTGTATCAATGTGGAATGCACTTGTTGGTTGTTCTCCTACCTTGGAGATGATTGGACCCTAGTTGGCTACTGACACTGCAATTCAAAATATAAAACACATACACTAAGACATGCATACACATAAAGATTGAGAGGAAAGGAAGAAAAACACTTTGCAAATATGCTCATGCATGTCATATAATATCCATATAATTTTGGAAATGGATTTATGTATTAAACGCACTGCCTTTTTTCTGTTCCCTCAACACCATCCTTTTTTATGTAGAGTTTGCAATTGGGGTGTTCTTGCCATTATCCAATGTGCTGTCCTGAAACTTGTGATCATGTTTATCTCTTTGACAATGACTATGAAGATGCGAGAGACATATATGGGAATTCCATGCTTGGCAGATTCCCATATGATGATAAAGGGCGGATTGTTTTGGAGGTAATTCTATTTTCTTTTTACTGTTGCAAATAGTTACTAATTACCACTCCAATGTTGATGCTCTTTTGATAGCTAAGAATGTATGATTGACTGGCTGCATATGGAATAGCTTCCTCATTCCTTGAACTTTCTATTTTCCTGCAAGATTTTTTATTGGCCTGCTGCTTTCAAGAGTGTCTAGTATGGTGACTGATACATGCTATTGTTTCTCCCTTTTATATCAATTGCCAATTTGATTCTGTATTCTGCATGTTTAATTTCTGTGCACAAGCTCTATTTGACAAGCGGATATGGCCTTTTATTTTGGCTCCCTCTCTCTCTCTCTGCCTCTGTGTGTGAGGCATACATGTTTTACTGGTGAGACTTGCATTTTAAACATTTCTTGCAAAATCGTGCAGGAGGGTTACCTTGTTTATGAGTGTAATAGCATGTGCAGCTGCAATAAAACTTGCCCAAACAGAGTTTTGCAGAATGGAATACGAGTGAAATTGGAAGTCTTCAAAACAGATAATAAGGTAACAAACCTTCCCAATTAGAGTTTTGCTTTCAATTGTTCACTGTTTCTATAGTGCCATATTAACTTCTGTCTTTGCTGAAATACAGGGTTGGGCAGTCAGGGCAGGGGAACCAATCCTACGTGGTACATTTATATGTGAGTACATTGGGGAGGTTTTAGATGAACAGGAGGCAAACGATAGACGTGACAGGTTATCAACTTTGGAAGATGCAATTTTGGCTCCTTTTTGTTTTCTTGCTATGTTTTGAATGTGCTTTGTTTGGCTTTTAGGTATGGTAAAGAAGGTTGCAGCTATATGTACAAAATTGATGCTCATACCAATGATATGAGCAGAATGGTTGAAGGACAGTCCCATTATTTTATTGATGCCACAAAGTATGGGAATGTTTCACGGTTCATCAACCACAGGTAGGGAAAGTTAGTTATATTCCTTGCAGTAGTCTTCTCTATGGTTCGAGAAATTTGCTTCTTGTATGCAAATGTATCAATTATCAATCTGAACCAATCAAAATCGCACCATGCTTGATTTAACTACTTGATTTTCTGTAAGGTGAAGATGTTGGCTAGGTTTAATGCTGCCTCTCTTTAGATGTTTCAGGCGTTAGATTGATGCCTTAATGTTATATGGATTTAGATTTGATGATTGCTGTATGTATGCACTTACATACATTTATAAGCTTGAGTTCTGTTCATATGAAAAAAGGCAATACCAAATTATCAATGCCTTAAAAAAATTTCATAATTCAAATGATGTCTCTGTGATATGATAATAATGTTATCTTTAATGGATGAAAATGTTAATAATTGATTGCTAAAGTAGATTGCCAGTTATATAGAAGAGAAGCATAAGAACAGCTAAGATTTAACATATGAGAAACATCAAGCAACTCCAGAAGGTAGTTCTTAAAAGACCTGATTGACTTTGTCGAATCAGGGAACCAAGGGGGACCATTCATGGAACCAGTACCTTCATGGCCTTTATCTCATGCAGTAGCTAACTGTTTGGCCAGAACTGCCAACCAGTGAACCTGATACCTTGTTGATTTATCCAACGAATTTTTTTATTGAACCAGTAAACAAAATATTAAAAAGAATTTTTATAGAGGGCGCTTAATATATAGATACATGTGAGGTTCTTGCTTTGAAGTATAGCTAGACATTTTGTTATATTTAAGTGACGGTTAGCAACATCCTAATGATTGCACAAGGACATCTCTATAGCCTCTTTTTTTATAGTTTGATGGAGGGATGGTTTTAAGATTTTGCGAGAAGGGAAAAAAGGAGGTGATAATTTCATAATAGCCATAAAACACATTACCATTCACCTGCTTCTCCTTTTTAAGGAGTGGGGTCAATTCACAACATGCTCATCAAAGTTAGAAGCCCTAGCTATTGGCTTATATTTTAACGTATAAACTTTCAAATGCATCAAGATATGAAGAGAGTGTGTTATCCTATATTTTAAGGGAAGAAAAGCCTCGGGAGTGAGGTAGATAATGGAACAGGGTTTGGTAGTTGATTAGTTGTCTCCGGTCTTTTCTGGCCTGTTAATTTATCTGCATGAGGCTGTGCTTGTTGATTTACACTGGACACGTGTTTATGTTGGCAGCTGCATGCCAAATCTTGCAAACCACCAAGTTCTGGTCAACAGCATGGATTCTCAGCGTGCTCATATCGGTCTTTATGCAAGTCGGGATGTAAGTACTCTCCTTATTCCTTCTTGAATATCAATTATTGTACACGTGGAGGATCTACATACGTTTTTCTAAAAATTTTATATGAAACTTTTAAGAATATTGACTTTCTTATTAGTTCAAGGGAAGGGTATTTTGTGGGATACTTTTTGGGCTCTTTGCCCATTCATGGTGCCTGATGTAGTTGGGATTTATCTTTATGTCGATGTAGTTCAAGGCATACTGCATCTATTTGTAATAGAACTTATTGACTCAGTACTGTGTTCGGGTATATTATTAGTACATTTCATTTAGTTGGTTAACCATATCATGTGCAGATATCTTTTGGTGAAGAACTGACATACAACTATCGGTATGAGCTGCTGCCTGGAGAAGGCTATCCTTGCCATTGTGGAGCTTCCAAGTGCCGAGGCCGCCTCTATTAAATCCTAAATAATATCTTGCCCTACCCTGCTTGAAATAATGGGATGTGGAGATCCTGACATGAGAATCAGATTCGGATCTGTTCAAGGATATTATTCCTTGCTGGCATTTATTGGCTGATCAAATCATAAGCAGGTTGAGTGGATTTGGCGTCAAGCTGACAAGATATTGGCCAAGTCCCGAGCAATGGGGGCAGAGGCCTACGGTCCTTGGAGCTACAATCATCTTCGTGATGAATTTTTTTTTCCTAGTTGCCCCGGCAAGTAGCTAGTGTTTATTCTCATTTATTGATACACTTTCATCCATAAAAGAGGACGTCCGTAATTGTATCTTGGCTTGTTTGCTAGTAATGGGGTTTAGTGCAAAGTGTAGAAGGTTTTAGCCCCCGCTCCCCCGTTTTAAGATTGTAGGTACATGTGCTCTCCTGTTGTAGCTATTTTTTCATGCTAATACATAAATTACTAGTTTTCAAATAATGCTCCATAACCATGCTTACCAAGTTTCCGCATAATCGAGGTGTAAATGTTACTGGAGAAACTAAGCTTCTGGAAAACATGTAATGTAACCAGAGAATGCTCCTGGTTTTCCCAGCACATTGTGGTTTGCATGCGCTGGGATGGCTTGCATTGAAAATGAATTAAAAGTCATTGCTACTCGTTGCAGGTGAAATCTGGGTTTCTCTGTTATCCGTATGAATCAATAGGGGCTCTAGCGAAGTCTTCCATGTGATGTAAAAGCTTTACAGGGATCAGTCCAGTTTCATCTTTTCTTCCCTCCCATTTATTTCCCTCGCATCTATAATTATTCATGCGTAAGAGTATCAAACTTGCTAACTCTAATGGATGGTGTAGAAGTTAAACATTTACTTATTTGCACTGCTCTTGATGTGCATGTCATAAATTCTTTGTTTTTGTTCTTTTTGTCGGAGACATGATCTAGTTTACTAGTTTAGACACTGAGTTGATTTGGATAAAATTGTTTTTCTCTGCAAACTTTTAGATTACATTTCTCTGTCGTGTAGGTTTTTTGAAGCAATGCAGGTGAAGTGATCGTTAGGTGTCTCATTTTAACAAATGTCACAAGTTTTTGAATATGGCTGAAATTCGACTAGGTAAAGGTAGGAGAGTTAAAAATGAACAAATTGCTGTGATCCCACCACTGCAGCCCTACAAATTGAAACTTTGCGAGGAGGAAGTTGGCAATTGAGTCTGGTGGAACAAATTAACAGTGTGCAAGCCAAATCAGAAATGTCCCATTTTAAAAGGATTTCACATTGTTTTGTTCCTTGATATGATCAAACTTCATTTCTCCATCATGAATCACAAAGAAAACAAACGGAAGTCCTAAACTGAAGATCACCAAGCTTGCCATCCCTGCATTGACATTTCTTTAGTTTAGTGTCAAATGAAACCCAACAATCAATTTTGCAGGTCTAATGTCTTAACAAAAGAAGAAGAAAAATGGAGGTCCAACGCGTTTACCATATTCAACAGATCTTGGGAACTCCCTTCTCTTTCTTGGCATCTTGGAATGTTTAGGTTCTGATGATGCTTCCAAATGCAAAATCATGGAAATTAGAACCAACCCACTTCCAGTTTTCTCCCTTACAACCCTCTCACTCAGATCTAATGACCAGAAGCCAGCTGTTCCATTCACATAATCTTCTATTACAACCTTTACAAACAAGAGTGCAGCAAACCATAATGTCACCTTGGCAATTTGCCTGATTGTTGTATTAGAGATTGCCCAGTTCACCAGATTAACAGCACAAGCACAAGCATAAAGAGGGAGCCAAAAGTACCAATCTTTTAAAAAATAAAATAAAATCAGAAGCATGAACAAAAAATTGAAGAAAACTAGCTTTTGAAACGCATATAGCTGAAAAGATCATCATCAAAGTAAGCAAAGTACCAGGGTCATTTAGCTGGACTGATGCAGAGTAACCAAAGAGTGCAGCCATTAGTAGAGAATACAAGCTGAATGCTATGGTTGTTGCCATTTTGTTCTCTTTCAAAGCTAGGCATCAAAATGATGGATCTAGGTAGGGGATTAATCCTTTATGGTCAACTTCTGATACATTTATTTAATTATATCTAGCTGACATTATTTATTCTTTTTTATTTGGAGCAATTACCACAAGGTCCAACCAATTTAACCATTAATTTATTTTGTTGACCATCCTCTCATTCACTGATGAATGCAAGATTGCTTTTACTGCCTTGAAATTTTCCAGGCTGAAAGCCTTGCAACTTGATGATCAAATTGGTCTATTTAAGGGTAGTGGCAATGTCAACAGGCATTTACCAGTGGAGCTTTCTACTTCAAAGCATGAAAGGATGCAACTTGCAAGACTCCAATTCGAGCCCTACTGCCCTAATTACCTTACAAATAATTCTTGTAAAAGATAAGAGTAGATCTGAAAAATAAATAATTCAATCCATGATTATTCCAAAAGAAATTGAAAAACACAAAAAGGCACTGGCAGATTCAGCCTTGCCCAATTATTTTACTTTTGGCAGTTCTTGTATATGCTAAGAAGTTGACTGGAAGGATGATAGGAGCATGACCACATGGCTAACCTGATTTGGGTAGCAAAAGAACAAATAAGACGCAGGCATTGCAAGAAATTTAGCTGCCTTGTCCAAGACATTGCATTGCATGCTTGCTGGACTTCGGTACATGGAGTTCTTGTGAGCTAATACATTGTGCATTTGTGCTGCTTCTGTTGTTTTCATGGATAAGGTTGCTGTCTGTCTGTTACCTCAACTGAAGCCAACACTTCCGACAAGGTATTTTTCAGAGGGAAAAAACACCAAAAAAAGAAGAAAAAGATGGATTCCAAGCAAAACTTTATTTTCCCACAAAAGAAATTAATATCAATTGCGATAATAGTGTTTTTTTTTTGACAAATTGAATTTCTTTTGTGCTAGAGCCCCTCAATTCTACCCAAGTTTTGAAAAATTTCATGGAGTGTATTACATAAACGAGTGATTAATCAGTAGAGATAAGAGAATATCCATAACCAGCCTATACCAAGTGCAATTAATGGTTTTATGATCCTTACAGCAGCCTACAACATGAAACTTGGAGGAGCTTTTATGCATCATTAACTAATTGATTTGGATCTCTCATTTATTATGTTAAGTGAGGAAGATGATGAGAGCCAAAGCTTATTGATTGAGAATAAGAAGCACATTACGCTGCACAGCAGCGGGCAGCTGAAGGTCATTTTCTCCCTTGGAAGAGAACCGATAGTTGATCAAAATAATTGAACTGAATCAATGGTATAGTACAAAGCTACCCATGTTTACATGGTGTAAGATTGTAGGTAGTTGGACATAAAATTAACTGATGAAATTGGTCAAGGCTAAACACGTTCTTGGGGAGGAAAATTTACCAGAAAAAGGAGGCACACTAATGAAAAGTTGACTAGATATAAGCTATGCAGGGAAAAGAGAGGAAATTTTAGAGTTGTCTGTTGACTATAATTCCTCCACCATCACAATTGCTTGGCCTCTCATTGTGAGCTTGCTTCTTGTGCAAACAAGGCATGATTAATCTTGCCATGGATTTAAAGAGCTGTAGAATCACTTGAATATTGCAAAGTTAAACTGGCATGTGCCAGGGAGTCCATTTTTCATGTCAATGAACAGAACAGAATTCTGACACACAATTCTAAGACCGACACATGAAGAGTGATGATGGTGGGCCAAAATTCCAGCCAGATCCATCTTGCCATGGATTTCTTTTTGGTGCTATTGATGATGAAAACGTGCTCTCTTTTTCTCAACGCAGCATCATCATTTGTAATCTCTGTAATATCGCACAACAAGCCAGATGGCAAGATCTATTAGCTTTATAATCAATGCAAAAGAAATCCTCTAAAGAAAGAAAGAAAGAAAGAAGGGGCCACGTCAAAAGATTCAAAACTACCCTCGAATATTTTGTCTCCCTAGCAATTCCCCCCCTCCCTCTCTCTGTCTTAGATGCAATCTCGCCACTTGGAAATGATGTTTTCTTCTCCTTTTTATAAAGCACGATGGAAACTTAGAAAGGAACAGAGAGGATGCAACATGTCCTCCGTGCAGGATGAGCGATCCTCCTCTTGTTACATGAACTGGACCCGTTCATACCATGAAGGCGATTTGAATAGATTTTGCTGTGGCATATTAATCATTGATGAAAGATGCTGTATATGGATTGAACATTTCTTCTTCTAGGAGCACTCTGCATTTTTTTCATCTGTAATAGGCTACTTCGCCAACAAATTATGATAATCTTTACTTATGACCTGTTTTCTCAAGTGAAAATTCTCCATCAGTATGATGAACAAGCCCATCATCTATTTTGGATTATGGCATATTCTTTCCAACCAATTCACCAAACTAGATGTCCATGGAGCAAGGTTATTTATATGGTTAATAAGATATTGATTATCCATCAAGATCATGCCGTAACCTAACACATGTCTGTATCCCTCTTGGATCAGTGGTCCTAAATTTTGTCAGCATCTCTTTGTTTCACTAGTCAAAGCTAATCATGAACCCACAAATTAAATTTCTTCCCTTTAAGTTCTGATTTGATCTTTACCACCAATTCGTCAATTACCTCTCTTGGAGTTGAGCAAAACTCATCTACCTTTGCTTCAATAAAATCTCTTCCATGAGTAGTCCACTGTTGTGGACTCTTTGTAATTGCGGTACGAGCATGTTTTTAATTTTTTTTTAAATTTTTTCTAGTTTTAAATTATTAATTTTTATATTTTTAAATTATTTTAATTGGATGTGCTATATAAAATAAATTTTAAAAATAAAATAAAATAAAATATCATATATTTTGAAATAAAAAATATTTTAAAAAATAATTCTCACTATTTTTCTAAAAATATCGAGATACTCTAAAAATTTCAAATCAAAAGAAACAAATAATAATATCAAAATTATGGCCTACCAAAACAGAAGAAAACACAAGTAGTTAGAGTTTGGACCATCCATCATTTTCACTTAGCCCTAACTTTATCCAAGACTGGTTATACTTCAACTGTTTGGAGTCATCAAGATTCCTCTAAATGCTCAGCAAATCACCTTCGTTCATGAATCTTTACACCTCATCTGGTAGTCCCATGAGGATATTCATGTCATTTCATGAAGGCACAACCACACGAAGGATGAAACCTGTGGTCTCTTTCAGCTAATCCTCAACGGTCTACAAAAGCAACAAAACATAAAGAAACCAAAAATAAAAGTATTAAAAAACATCAAAAGAGAAAGGATGATGAGAGACAAGCATGTTCCGGTCACTGAGAAAGTGCTTTTTTTTTGAGAGAGAAAGAAAGAGAATATTTATAGAGAGAAAAAGGGGAAGACATGCACAGGCTGAGTGTCTGAGACCCATATTTCATACAATCATCAAAAGCATAAGATGGACACAAACCAATGAGCCCATAACTACTTTAGTTTTCTTTTTCTTCATTAGAGTGGGAGTGTGAGTGTGTTTTGTCACTTTTGTGGGGTGGTTTTTTTCATTTCCGTTTTTATTACACATAAAAGAGACATTACACTCATTATTCCACCCTGCAACTCTCTGTTCATGGTTTCCTTGATGCTTGACAGCAGAGCTATCTTTCAATCATTTTAGGCACTTGTGGCCTTCAAAAATAAGAGATAAGAGATGGGTTTTCTAGGAAGTCTCTAAATTTCCAAAATTTGGTGTGTTTCTAGTGTTTTGGGGTTCCAAAGTTACTAACTTTCAAGCTTGTTTATGGTTCCTTATTGTGTATTTGTTATGAATTTTTGTCCACTACCCGATCTAGTTTAGATTTTGAGTAGATAGGAGAACCTATAATTTTTTTTCTTTGGCTTTTTGTGCTTTTGCGTAGTACCGATTCCTGCATGCACAAGTTTTTTCGCTGTATTCGAACTCTTTGGAACTGTGTTCTTATCTTTTTACTAGCTTTAGATTAAGATTTTTCTGTGTTTAGTTTTCTTGAAGTTGTAATTTGGAGTATATTAAATTTTAAGTGGTTCATTTTCCAAGAAAAACTTATCAGTTGCTTCTAACTTTTTGTTTTGTAGTGCTGTTTTGCTCTCTAGAAAATAAAATTTTGACTTTGGGATTCCCAGGATTGACTTGAATTACAGCTTTTCAGTTTCAATATTTTTTTTTCCTTGAGTCCTTTTGAAGGAAAACCAGCTGGTTGCTGTAATCTTATTATCCTTGTAAAACTAATCATATATTGATTTGAGTAAATGCTGTAAGCTGTTCTGAGACATGGCTGAAATTAGACTTACAAAGGTAGAACAAGGCCAAACCAAGATTAGAAATGTCCCAATTGCCGTAACTCCAGAGGGTTTTTGGTGTTGTCCCTCTCCTGTTGTCTTTCAAAAGACCGTTAAAGCTCAAAATCCTTTAAACAAAACCAAACCCTCTTCACCACCACCTAAGACCACCGTCCAAAAGAAACGAGCCCCATTTAATGAGAGAAAGGCACCACCAACTCCATTAAGATCATCAGTTGTTTCTGATGATCAACGAAATTGTGGCTCTGATACACCTGGTGTTAGTGCTTCTATTGTTAGCGAGAGAACTCCCAGGCCCAAGATAGAAAGCTTGCCAAGGAAGGTGGCAATTGAATTTGGGGAACCTGGAACCAGTGATATGAAGGTAGTTTTACTTGGAAAGCAGGGTTTTTGTGTGAAGTTGAGTGTCCACAAGAATGTTCTAGTGGAGAATAGCAGCTTTTTTGCTGATAAGCTTTCTGAAGAGGAGTCTAATCTGTCCTGTCTTGAGATCGATGACTGTGAGGATGTTGAGATATATGTTGAAACTGTGGGACTGATGTATTGCAAGGAGATGAAGCAGAGGTTGATCAAGCAAAGTGTCTCACGCGTGCTTCGAATTCTCAAGGTATTTTACTGGCAATAGATTCCTTCATTTCATTATGTTTATTGCAATTTTTCTGTATACATCTTGTTTTCTTTTATGTAGCTAATGTCGAACTTGTAATGGTAATTGATTGTGCTTTTGTTGCTCTGAAGAGCCTATATTACATAATGGGTAGTTCAGGAGAGAGCTTTTTTGTGGGATTATAATTTAGCATGTAATGAAAAACATACCTGTTACCTTGGAAGATCTAGCTAGACCATGCACTCCTCCACAGCATCCATTATCCAGTGACCTTTGCTGAAGCTGTTAAAAGATGGGGTTAGCGAGGAAGGGTTTAGGATAAGCTCCATGTCCCAGTCTCTTTTTCTGTGCCTTAATGCGTGGTCAACTAGGCCGCACCAAGTGCAAGGTCACAACTCTTTGTCTCTCCAAGTGTTCAGCCTACTAGTTTGTCTTAAGAACCAGAATCAATTGGGTTATGATAATACTGTTAGTTTTGAGTTTAAGGATAGTTGGTATTGTAATTGTTGATTAGTACTTGGTGTAGGTGGTTAATTAGTTGGGAAAGTTCTGTTGGATACTTTTAGCAACAAAATATTTGATGGTTAAAAAAAAAGATTGGGACTTGAGAACAGAGAAATAATGTTTACTTTCATTGTAATGGTATACAAGGCTTGGTGTCTAGTTTTTTCTTTTTCTTTCCATAATAGCACCTTTGCCTACCTGTAGCCAATTTTAACCACCATATACATTCTAATAGTTTCAAATTTACACTATTTTTCACATTATTCTAGAAGGCTTAATCCTTTCTAGACATCGCATTTCTCAGCTTCAAGTTTTTACTGTGTTTGTTCATCACTACATCCTAGAAATGTTCACAGCCACCATTGTGTGTTTTAGATACGTCTAGAAAGAGAATCACTCTTTTGATTAACTGGGTGGAGATGCGGGGTATGTAATTCTACAAAATAAGTTGCAGCTAAAGCCACTTCCAAGAAGTTGCAAAACAAGAATAGAATGTGGAAACCTAAGATTGTTGCTGCACCTATGTTAATATCAGATAAGTAAGTTTTGTACTTCAAAAATTGCAAGACGAGAAATCTCATAGAAATACAAGACAGTTAAAAATGTTATCGATGTGCCATTAAGTGCTGTTGTTAGTTTGCTTACAACCAGGCACCAAGTGTGATACTGGAAAAATTTCAGAGGCTGGTGCCAACGAAATTATGGTCAAGATGGATGATGGGAATGGAAGTTTGGAGGATGGGTAGATGTAGGATAGTGATATTCAACCCTTTAGAGATACAGAAAATCACAACTCTAAGGAGAATGAACAATGATTAAAGTCACAAATCTCGTCACATGACAAGGAGATAAGAGTTTAGGATAGCTCATCACCACTCAGTGGAATCCACCAAAGAGATAAAGAACCGAAAACAAGCTAACTTTCCCTAGATATTAACGAAAACTAACCTATTTATACTTGGAACAATCCCTCCAAGCTAGGAAAAAAACAAAACTTACACTTCTATATCTGAACACGAAATTCAAACTAGTAGCTTCTACTACGTGATAAAATCTTCAAGGTGGCAGATTTTTTGACATAAAATCTTCCACCATCTGCACCTATTTTTCAAGTCTAAGTTGTGGATATTGTAGCTGGCAAAATCTTGGCCATTTCATTGGCTGTGGAGGCCCTTTCCACATGCAAGTGACCTGCAAATAACAATTCCAAAAGCTTGATGTGATATTTGATGGCAAAGGAGGAAGAATCATGCAAGTTAAAATTAATGGTAGGGAGAGATTTCGGTTTCCCTGACAGCCTGCTTACTTGAGAGTAAAATTGCCATAGCTCTCTCTTGAGGAAGCTCCAATTCATGCACTGTTTGAAGCGGTAGAACCTAGACATATTTATCTTTCTGCTAGTATATGATTTGTTTGGAGGTTTTCTAAGAACCAATACAGTTTTGCTTTTGAGTTTGTCATTAGTTAGGATAATCCTCTGTTTTGGGACATGTTATTGTTGTTTAAGAACCCTTTGAGCCCTTAACCATCTTTAGCATTTTACCAACCAAATTGAATTTGGATCTTTGGGATTATTAGGACAGCCCCTTCATCAAAGTGCCGTTTCACTTGTTTCACTACAAATAAGAACTTTGCTTCTTTCTTCCACATTGCACCTCCTTTTTTGGTTGTCCGACAAACTATTTTTTCCCACTAGACTATTCACTTTTCAACTTTCCAATTATCTGTTCTTCACATTGAGCATGAAGTCCTGCTTCCCCAAACCAAAAATAACATGGACAAATGTATATGGTAGACAGGTAGGTGATGCATTCATTATTATTATATTTTCATATACTAGATACAAAAGGCTAACTTAATTACATTTGACATCAGAAACCTTTGCTGCTCTGAGCTAGCCATAATCCACATGTTCTTCTTTGTTCTGTTTTCAGTTTGACTAGAACACTACCATGATTGGATCTGTACGCCTGTGTCTTGCTACCTAACTGCCTTCTTTTAGGAGTTAGAGCTTCATGTCATATGCCGAACATAAACATTTACCGTTCCTGGACTTGACTTCTTGATGTGCATAGCTTAACCTTGTGGTTTGACATTCTCTAATCTTTTTACTGTCTTAATTTCTAACATATAACATGCTTAACAAAATGCTTCCTGTAGCACTATCATTGTATCATGTTCCTTACAACTTGGCATGTGTCAAGGAAACCAGAATGTTTAGGGGTAACTTGTAACTTGAGACATCAGTGTAAGCCCATTATTTAACTGAACCGAATTTTGGCTTATAATTTGTCATATTTATGAATGATTCTCAAATGCCAACGATGGGACACTTGAGTTGCAAAATTGATTCGAGTTTGAAATTGAGAAAGATGAAAGCTCAAGGGGTTTTATTACAAAAAGGGGGTAAATATGTTGTTAATATTAACAAATACATTATGCCTGGGCTGCCCTATAATTTCTTTTCTAATGCAAGTTGAATAATACCATTCTTAACCATGGCCACAATGTTCCAGATCTTATAAATGGCTGGAGCTACGCCTTGAAGGTACAAAGTTGTGGTTTGGTAGTGGTTAAGTGATCTTCTCTTGCCTTTCCATGACAGATCACTTTAGTTCCTTCGCATGTTTCTTTTGTCTCATGTCTTGGTCCCTGTATGCTTTCTCACCGTGCTTTATCACTATATCCAGGAACAGCATATTGTTGAGACTCTGATTTGATGTCCATGTGTTAGTTCCTTCCTTTAAAACATAGGGCTTCTACTGGGCAATTGAGCCTAGTTTTCATGTATTGATTCAACCTTTGTTGATACCCACCCTTGCTCCCCTAAGCATTTAATAGATTTCTGGGAGTTTGTGAAACTGTTTTACGCCCATTAAAGTCCATCATCAATGGAATTGTTTTGCAGGTTGCTGAACTTCTTAGCTTCAACACATGCATCCAGTCATGCTTGGAATATTTGGAAGCAGTTCCATGGATTGGGGATGAAGAAGAAGAGAAAGTGGTCTCCTCGGTTATACGGCTCCAGAATGAAGGTATTGGGGTCACACCAGTTTTGAAACGAGTCTCTTCTAATGTTGCTAACCCACCTAAAGATACAATTTCTCACATAATGGAGCTAGTTCTCAAAAGCAATGAGGAGAAAGGCCGACGTGAAATGAAATCCATAGTCCTGAAGCTCCTTCGGGAGAATAACAGCCTTCCAAGTTACACAGATTCCTCTGACATCTGCAACGATACTATTTATAGCTCCTGCAGAAGTTGCTTGAATTCACTTCTATCTTTGTTTAAGCAAGCTGCTGAACCTGAATTTTCTGACAAGCCTCTAGACAATAAGGAACCTGTGGTAAAGCAAATAGCTCTTGAAGCTGACAATCTCTCATGGTTGCTTGAGATTTTAGCTGACCGACAAGCAGCAGATGAGTTTGCTCTAATGTGGTCTAGCCAGCAAGAGTTGGCAGCCCTGCATTCAAAGCTTCCTATAGTGTCTCGTTACCATGTTAGCTGCATCACATCCAGGTTATTTGTTGGAATTGGAAGAGGGGAGCTGCTACCTTCAAAGGACACTCGTCACTTGTTGTTACAAACCTGGTTGCAGCCATTGATCAATGACTACAGTTGGTTACAACATGGGTGCAGGTCATTTGATAGAAAGGTAGTTGAGGAAGGTATCGGGAGGACGATTCTCACACTACCCCTGGAGAACCAACGGAGCATTTTGCTTGCTTGGTTGGGCACTTTCTTAAAGGCTGGGGATAATTGCCCAAATCTTCAGAGAGCCTTTGAGGTCTGGTGGCGAAGGACTTTCATTAGACCATACACGGAAACACAAGGTAGTCCACAACAGCCAGATAGCTCAATGACATCAAGGCAGGAGACTTGAAAGAGTGCAAATATGAGTGAGAGCAGCAACTTTAAATGATATGTTGTTATATAGAGTACTTGTGTCAACTCAAAATATAAAAGAAAAGCTAACACCGAGAATCCTTCTGGGGAGGCAAACAATGGTGTGATATGTGTTGACTGCTACTAGTGTTTTTGATGAGAGTGCTATAAGTGTGTGAAACTCCATTTCAATTGATGAATGTAGATTGGCTTCTTGAGGTGAAAATCATTTAAAAAAATGAATTGGAAGTTTCCTTTACAAATCTTTAGTTACACCGTCAAGTAATTGGCAGATGGTCATTGCTGGACTTTCTACATTAAGGAACGCCATTCAACGGAATTGAATCTTATTCAAGCTATATACACTGACGAGTTCTTTATGCTTGAAGTCAGTTTACAGGAGCTGGTCTTTGCTCATAGGTCACACTTGAGCTTGCTTATTTTTCTCCTGTTCTATTATCAGGTTGTGGTCAGGTCACGTAGAGCCTTCTCTATTCTGGCCATACCAGTTTCTTCTTTGTTTCCTGATGCATCTTTTGTTATGTTTGAGTACTTGGCTTATGGCCTGGGAGCGCTTTCCCTCGGCATAAGGATTATGTAGGTTCTGGTTCTCTTCTAATCAAGGTTGGAAACCCAGGATTTATCCTCCCCTGATATTCTATTTGGTATGAACTGGTTTGCTGCTGCTGCTATCAAAAGGGTTTACTTCTGTTATGTCTGGTTTCTGCTATGCTATGCTGTTATGAAGTAAGGTTTTGATTTTATTACCTTCGTTGCCTTCAAACCTCTTGCCTGGATGAACTTGGTGACCTCCAGTTGTTCTACTGTGAGGTCATTGCTCTGATGGTTCGCAGATTCACCTGGACTTGGGCTTAAAATAGTTTCCTGAGTATTTTCTCTGAGTTTCAAAAAATACCAATAATAAAGTTTGGTTTCCAAAGTTCCATCCCTGTATTTCTAAAAAATAGAAAAAGAAGAAGAAGGATGCACTTACAATAGAATGCCTCGTAGCCCATTAACTGTTCTAAATGGGCCTCTCATCTTTCATCATTTTACCACTCTTAGCTCAACTGCTCAATTTAGCAAATGCTCTACGTAGATTCGGATGTTGCCATTTTCTTTTTATCAACTGACAAAACAGTAAGTCAGTAACTACCTGAGTTGATTACAATTTCTGAAGAGATCGAACACAGAATGTTTTGTCAAAATAAGGTGCTTTATACCGTATATGCTGTGGTAAATGAGGATACCTGGCTAACAAGTTCCCTGGATTGATGATTCCTACATCATTCATCATGTGACTTTTACTGCCCACAGCACCTTGTGGTGCATTACCATATATTCATGTAGGCCACACCAGTCATGTTTAAAGAGAGGGTACTGCTATGATATTTTTCCTTGGTCTCCTCTCCCTCTGAGTCCTTTTCATCAATGCCCGACAGCAGAAATGTCAAATGCTAGTCCTTTAGCAGGAGATGACAAGTCCATGAACTGTATAATGCTCATGATACAGTAGCTTGATGGTAATGGGTGGTGGTGGTGGTGATGACGACGACGCAATGGATAATCTAATAATACATGAAAATACTGGTACCTACTTCTTTAATGTGTCAGTTGGTTTTCATACACAAACAATTGACACCATCACAAATTGCAGTAGAAGTTTGGGAGCACCAGTCCTGCATATAATTAGGGCAATCTTTCATTCTGGGAAGTAAAAATTTAATGAAAACATGGATTAAAAGTAGAGAAGAATCTAGGAACCAAACCAAAATAGTAGCTTTCTAATTTATTGTATGCTTCCGAGGACATCACTACTCAGAACTGAATACTGAGTCCCTCAACCCCACCTGCACGTGCACACAAATGATGAGGCTGAGAAGAGCACGAATATGCTTTGCTTGCCATGTTTTTTTGTCGCAGAGGTAAAACTGACTTGCTACCTAGCTCTGTTATCTTGTCTTTTGCTGTGTTTTTTTGTTGATGTTACTGTTTCTGTTGGTTTCTTCTGTTGACAATTACAGTCAGTAGCAGTAATGTGTAGAAACAAGTACTCAATGTAAAATCGAGTAATAATAACACTACCACACCGACTGATACTTTTCTTCCTCCTCTTTTCTTCTGGTATAACCCCTTGAACGTACACTGTTAAAAGAAATGAGGTTTCAAGTTCAAATCCAGGGCTAAAAACTACCACTGTTCGTGTAAAGCATCTTCTTCCCATGACAAGGTTAGTTGCTAACACTATTTCCACGTTGAAAACCCAAATTTGAATCTCACCATTACCTTTTCTAGGACTTGTGGTCCTCCAATGTACTAAAAGCTGGTAAGAAATAAAAATACCTGCTAAATCTTGTTCATAACATTAAGGCAAATGAATAAGAAGGAACAATAACGGCAGTGGGGTTGGTAGTCTATGATGATTGAACAGCTTCATTGCACTATGTGAGATGTAGAACAGAAGAAGCTTTCAATTTTTCAGTGGTCCTCGTTAAATTTGTTTGCAGATGAAGGTGGTGAATGTGCTCTGAGTTAATCCACATATCTTGCTGCCAGCCCATGTCGGGGACGTGGGGCATATGAGCTTCCCTCGTCATTAAATTTAGATTGGTACTAACAGCATGTTGGGCCTCATTGTATTAAATATCACTATCATGTGTCTTCCACTTGGCCCAAAAATTGGAGTAGCATTTCTCTCTCAATTAACTCTTGACTCGGTCTGTGTTTGTTTACGTGGTGATTAATTGTTTGTATTTTATTTTAATTTTAAATTTAAAAGTGTTAGTTAAACGATATCAATCACGGTTTTTTTTTTTAAATTTTCTAGAAAACAATTATAATTTATAATTTTTTAAATTTATTTTTTTAAAATTGTAAAAATTACAGCAATACCAAATATATAGTACAGAAGATGAGTGTTAAGTGCTAAAAAGCCATTAGCATACAATGAGACTTCTTTTATGCAACAGACAAAGATGTACAAGATGCCTTTTCTTCTTCTTCTTCTTCTTCTTCTTCTTTTAGAGTGTGATGTTTTTGAATAATATATTATATAGTAGTGCGTAACAGTAAGTTTGTAGCATTATTTTCCATGCCGAATTACTTTTTTTTTTAATTTTATAAAATTGGCCAATTGTAACTATAATTAAGATATTTATGAAATTTTTTTTATCATTATCTTTCAAATTTTTGAAAATTTTTAAATTAGATTTGATGCATGGTACCTTTTCTTTTCATTATTAATTAAAGGATATGTTCTTCGTCAAAATTTTAATATGAGTGTTAGATAATAATATAAATCATATTCTGAAACCTCACCTAACAACTTAAATTTTTGGGTTGAAATGATTATTTGACATGGTATCAGAGCCTTGATAACTAAGTGGTCTCGAGTTCGAATCTCATCATCCCTATTTATTTGATAAAAATTAAGCACAAGGTAACGTGAGTCTGTGCAAGTTTCAAGTTCAAAGAGTTTTCACTTGAGGAGATGTATTAGAAAATAATATAAATCATATCCTAGAACTTCATCTAATAATTTAAATTTTTAAGTTGAGATGATTCACAACGAATACTTATTATTTAAGTGTGTCTATATATATATATATATATGCGGGACTCGGGAGTGTGTATTATATCAATATTAAGAAATGCATTAAAAAATATAAATGTTCTTGATTTGAGTTGGATTTCCCATCAATCAAGTAAGGTGATTATCAAACAAAACTATATATTCAGGTTGTTTCCCATAGTATTAATTAGGTTAAATTGCCATCCCTAACCATTTCGATCGTTAGAAATTCTTGCGGATGATTACTCCTCTTAAACAGAAAACTATTGTGAAGTAAGAGGATTGAAATCTCAAGTTTGATTTCTAACCTTCTTTCTTTATTTATTTATTTTAATGGCAAGTGGTATGTTTTAAGTCAACGTTTGCATATTGATATTAAATTCATATTTTCGATTCAGTCAAAGATATATTGGTTAGAACAATAACTTTATGTTGTCCAAGGCTGTAGGAAATCCCTCAGCCTAACACATGTCAATCTCTTACACCATATTTACTATTTGAGAAATATGTAAGAAATCCAAATCAATCATCTATAATAAAAAAATTAAATTTTATTATAAAGAATAAATCATGATAAAATAAAATATTTTCATTGATTAAGAAATAAAAAAAAAACAATTAATGACACCCACATGCACAAGATAGCTTGAGAGTCCTCCTGTTATCCCGAGCAGTAAAAAATATTATCCTATCAATTATTCAATTAGAAATTAATTAACTAGAGGATGGATTCATACATTTTTTTCAAAAGAAGAGTGTGGGACTGATTATAATGTTAGGAGACGCAATCATTTAATATTTTAATTAGCTTAATTAATTTCGAGCTGCATATGAGTATTCTAACAAGCAACAAATTGTTATTTGTTTAGCTTAACTCATTTCTTAAGATTATACATCGTAGTTAATTACTCATCAACACCATGCATGCCCTAGAATATGGAAAATCATAGGAAAATCATTTTTTATATAATAGTAGTTATGGATCATGGTGACTTTTTGAAGAGATGATGATGGCAACAAATGGATATCATTCATAAAAATATTTGTGAGCTTATGAACTTTTTTAAACCTAATTAACTAAAGATTTGATGGACTTTTCAGTGAAGAAATATAGAATGGAATGAGATAATCTTGAAACTCCCTCCATATATTTCGAAAAGAAAGGATTGGATGCTTGTGTTTGATAGAGATTCTAGTTCAATTATGAAAGTATCCATTATTGCTGTCTTCATCAGAATTTCCCTTTACTTTACCAGAAATATTTAGTAATAATTAGGGTTTGTTTCGGCTTCCAAGGTCCATACCCTATCCAAGCCCTAGCAGCACCCCCACTTGGGCTGACTTAGAGGCTATCTACAGAAAACCCTACCCTCTTGCTGCGTCCAAGCAGCTCACTTTATTTGTCTGTAAAACTGTCATGAGCTAAGAAGAATGGGGCCAGGCCAGCCATGCCATGCCACGCCATGACCAAGAAGAAATTAAGAAAGAAAGAAAGAAAAAGAAATCATGAGTCTCATCTCCATTGTGGACCCAATGCTATAGGTACCTGGTTGGTAGACAGTCTCTTGGATTGGATCTGACGGGTAGCTTTCAAGCTAGCAATATTTTTTTTTTAAAAAGTCAGGGGTCCACTCCAAGTTGGTGTCCTTTATTGCACACATAATTTCACACTCGGTTATGTTTTCGTGGGAGTGTGGTCCTTCTCTTTGCCTTGTTTTAATTCAAAAAAAAAAACTTTAAAAATTTAAAACATATATATCGTTTTGTTGTCAGTTTCTTGACATTGAATTTGTAAGTTATGTGTTCGAACAAGACAAAGAAACCATTCTGGGGTACTTATCGAACTAGTCTTATAGTATATCGATGACGAGGAAGCAGTAGTAGCAGAGCAAGGGTTTCGCGCCTATCCTATTCAAGCCCAGATGCTCAAGAACTCTGCTCAGACCCACCAGAAAGCAACATTTACAGGAAAGAAGAATCACCAAAAGAATAGCAAAACAAGTCCTCCATTTTATATATATATATATATATATATATATATATATATGCAGTTTGTTCAATGATCAGACCTTAATTAATTAAACCCTATTTCTTTCTTTTTTTTTGTCTTTGCAGTGAGTGAGAATGCTCTAACACCAAGGCATAGAGGAGTCAATGCTAGTCTAAAATGGGCGACGTAACTTTCAGCAACCAGGCAGTAGCTAGAGTCTAGAGAGAGAGAGAGAGGGGGGGTATATGGCTGTGTCTTACAAAATTTATTGTACTATGATAACAAATTCATGGTCCTAGCTCCTTCACTTTTGTTTGCAACGCACTTGCTATATTTGGTTGCTGTGTGTATGACTAGGTAAGCCAATCTAATTAATTAAGATTTTGAGAAAAATCACTTTCATGAATGCTAGCTTCTCTGATCACTTGTGGGTTTCAAAATACAATAATTGAGATTCCTAGGAAAATGACTCCCGAAAATTCTCTATAAATTCAGATATTATTAATCCCTAAATGCTCACATCTCAAAATTTACTTTCGTTTAGATAAGAAATCTAAAACTTAATCAAACAGCTTGGCTTAACAGGTTAATCAAGTCCTTTGCCTGGACCTAGTTCTAAAAAATATTAATGGGAGTTGATCCTATACTTATGATTTGGTCAAAATTCAGTTTTATTTTTAATTTTTCCTCTAAACAATGTAGTTTTCATCAACTCGGGTTAAATCTGTCAAAACCTGTGACTGTGACTGATACAGCGTAGAGTGATTATTTGACTACCAATATAGTAGAAAAGATTGAAACCAGATGGTCCCATATCCTGACATTTTAATTACTCTTGATCCTTATAGGGTCTAGATATTTTCTCTTATCTTTTCTTTTTTATTTTAACCCTTTTCTGCTTTTCAAGCAACTCTCACAATCAAAGAATGTTACATGGAAGAAAATGGCATTGCTGCTTTGATATATACATCCATGAAAGTGAAACATTGAGCTCCACTCGAGTTGTTTGTATTTTTCCTATCAAGATAACGATTTAACAGCTGCTACATCATATCATACACGAACCAAAACAGTTCTTTATTTTTCTTGTAGAATTTTCTTCCTTGAAGTTAGATACCATAAATTCAAATGCAATATGATGGTTGCAGCAGAACACCTTCGCAAATACACGTTGTTTTAGGTTAGTTATGGTGTTCCCAGAAAGTAAAGCAACATATTAGGTCAAGAGTTCTTGTTGCTTTACATATTAATGTTGTGCGTTTCAAGGAACCTTTGTTTCTAATCGGTGTTGGTTACCAGGTAACATAACTAAACCTACCAGTCTGTAGCTTGCTAATTAATTGAAATAATATGGTATATTTCATTGCCTATTACGATATACTAGTGTATACCACCCGTGATACACTACAAGTAAAACAAAAAATCTAACATAAAAAATATATTTAAATAACAGAGAATTATTTGATATTGTTATTAATTTTATACCAACAAGTCAGGAACCACTTAAGAAAATAGACCATTTTTCTAGTATAAGGTAAGTAATTTTTTAAAAATTAATTTATTAATAATAAAAAAAGGGGCAAGTTCATTTTCTTAGTTTGTATGCTAGTTTTACGCTGCAGCGAAACCAAAATTTTTATGAAAGTAAAGAAAAATTATTAAGGTCTCGATGAAGTTTATGGCATTGCTTTTAAAGCCATAAATACAATAGTTTGGAAATTGTTTTTCATCAAGATAAATTATTTTATTAATGTGTATCCCATGTCTAGTTTTCGACAACCACAATGGTTTGAAATTGAACAAAAAATTGATATTGATTTTTTTAACCAATCAACCCATTTTAAACCAATGTTTCACCTAAAAATACCTTAAAAACATCCAAAAAACCTCAACAAACTCATTTGAGCCCTTAAAGTAGCAAAAATTAGGTTAAAACCCGAAAACTAAAACTGAGATTCATATCTTTCTAAGTCTCAATCTACTTTCTTTGGTAAGATGTGGACAAAAGACCACCACCATCAAATACTTCTTGTAGAATGGAATATTTTGACACATTGTGCTTTTTCTCTCTTTAGTGTCGTTTTTTAATAAGTCTCTCTCTTTTTTTTTCTCTCTCTCATTTACAGAGTGAAAATAACAAAAACAAAGTTTAGGAACAAAGTGAAAATTACAAGAATTTTGGATTAGACATATTTTATCTCTATATCTTACATTTCATACCTTTTTCCTTTTCTTTTACAAGTCTATCATAGTTTCAAGGCTAATTTCATCTAATTAGGTAAGAGAGAGAGACTAAATTAACCAAAAAAAAGTTTATAAACTAAAAATAAATTAGGAGCTTCACTATTCATATGAACAATGATTAACAACGAATCTCTATATCAAACCTTGTATGTTTTAGTTTTTTATTTATTTATAAAAGACAAGAACCTTATTAAGCAATTGATTTAGCCATTAAAAACATGGCTAAATAGGAGAAGAAAAGAAACAAATATAACATCAGATAACTTACAATGTAAACACGAACCAAGCAAAATTAATTGAGTTTCGTATTAACTTGCTAAAGTAGACAACTTAAGCAAAATATAAATTTATGATTGAGGACTATAACTATGCAATTAAATTAGCTTTTCTATAAACTTTATGCTTGGCCAAATGATCTGTTGTATAATTTATTTTTCTATAAATATATGTAAAGCTCACAAGAGAAAGTATAAGACTAGCATTGGATATGCCATTGAAATCACCTTGCATGTAATTGTCACGGTCTCATGACATTACTTCATTTTATTCAAGTAATTGAATTGTAAGAACTAGACTCCCTAATCCAGTCCTTATAAAAAGTATAACAATAATCCGTACTAAAAAAAAAGCTTTTTAAATTGCTAAAACCTCAACTTCATTAGATTACTTAATACCTCCAAAACAAGAAAATACAATGGATGATTTTTTCATAATGATCTTCTAATACAGCCCTGATCCTTAAGGATCCAGGCTTTCTATTTGCAAATGCATCTGCATTCCACTTAAGAAGGAATCTACAATAATTCAATATGCACTCTAGCCTTATTGTTACATATAAGAATACCATCTAGTAGTAAATTTATGCTAGTATACCGAGAATTCCCATCACAACATTTCACTTAGGTTACAACTCTATGGAAAAGTAAGTGTGGGTGTGTGTATCATCCTAGCTTGTTTTGCTAGATGTTTTAATTATTTAGGTAATCAACAAGTGTAATTAAGCAAAATTCCATCCAAGACGAATCTTAATAAAATAATATATATATATAGAGAGAGAGAGAGAGGATAATCACTCAATATAAGTAGAGCCTAGCTACACATATCTTAAAAGTATTTAATATTTAAATATTCTTACTTTTCTAGATAAGGTTATCGAATCTATCGAACATCTTATCTCCCAACAATACGCTAAAATTGAAAACCATATTTATGTGTGAAAAATTCTAGTTGGGAGGTAAGCGAAGGAAAGAGACACCAACTCCATAACTATATATAATGGTGACACATCGATGTGCTTTAAATTCAAGCCTACCATCGATCCGTCTCTATAGCTTCAATTAACCACATGATCTTATATGAAATATCTTTTTTTTTTTTTTAATATTATAATATCTAATACCAGACCAGCAGCTTTCACTACTCTCAATCAGAGTACTCATCACAAAGGTATATCCTAAATTTATAGCCCATCTCTACGTATTGTCATTTTTAAATGTGTGTGTGTGTGTGTGTATAAAGGTAATTAACAATAATATATATTTGGATGGCAAAAAAGAGTTTGGAGGCATCGATGTTTTTCGAGGGAAAAAACGTTTATGCCCACATTTGACAATAGCTTCCTCCATATATATATATATATATATATGACTTGATTATCATCAAGTTATTCGAGAAAAGCATAAGGGGGCAAAATCTTAAATTAAATACGTACATAATTAGAAAAATTGAAAAATGCAAAACAATCTACTATACAATTGCAATAGAATCCGTACAGCTAGCTAGCTTTAATATGCTACGTTTTGATCTCATTATGTATTTCTTTCTTCATAGAATGGAAATAAAAAAAAATATAATAAAGAAAAAAAGACAGAAAATAGGATTAAATCCCCCCCCTGAAAGGTACTATATAAAAGTTTATGATTATGTAATTAATCAACAGCTCCCAAAATCTCTCATGGAGAAAGTAGGACTCTTCTCAGGCATGTTCCCAGCATGGCGTAACCCTAGAGTGAGAGACACATCGCCAGCAGTAGTGGTCCCAAACCTTATAAGCGTAGACCCACCAGCATTGGCATTGCTGGATGTGGTCCCATAATCAGCTGTAACAATGCTGCCGTGTCGACATGTGTCGTCGGCGAAGTCATGGAAAGGCTGTCCAGCATGAGGTGGTGGTGCAGCCTCGGTGGCGGAGGTGATATTGATGGGTGTAATAATGGTGGTGGTGGTGGTAGAGGAGGAGGTGGAGAGTTTTGTTTGGTTTTCCGAGAAACATTGTCTATTGATTGCAAGGAGTGAAGGGTCGTTTTCATTGGCATTGATTTCGGATCTTTTGCCTGATGGGATGGTTGTTGTTGTGGCAGCGGGTGCTGATGATCCTGTCGTTGTTGTAGTAGGCGTTGGTGTTTGTGCAAGCCCACTATTGTTGCTGCTGTTGTTGGCTTGCTTCCTTTCTCTATCTTCTGCTCCTGGTTCGTCTTCTTTGGATTCTTGCTGGTACATATCTTCAACCATGGGTTTCCACAACCGCACCCTGGCATTAATGAACCAGTTTGAAACCTAAACACATTGAATGGGACTATTAGCAACCTTCAATATTTAATTAAACTGGTAACAAATATTGTAAGCGCATGATTAATGAATGATAGCTAGGGCACATCTATTTTATGCAACACGCTATTCATTGGAATGCCATACTAACTCGTGCTTAAAGTATAAATCTATGCATGGTGTCTCGGATAATTTTGCTTAAAAATGAAGTTTATTAAACTTTGGACTCCACACAATAATAGGAAGTAACAATCTTTTCATTTCATCAATGAATTTGTAACTCCATTGACACACTACTGTATTCACACTGGTCTCGAATTTAAGCTTCTCTTATATATAAACTCCATTTCAAAACTTCTAGCTATATATATTCTATAATTTTTCTCTTTAACCAAAAACATAATTCAAATTTGAAATCTTTAAATTGAAAATCTCATTTAGTTACTAAATCAGAAAGCTTTTCGAAACAAATATAGGAATAATTACATCACATAAATAATGACGACGACGACGATGATGATGCAATAATATTCATAAAAAAAGAGGATCGAATTTGATGTAGTCTGTTGAATCACTTGACAGTGTCCTATATCTCCATGAACAGTTTAAGAATGGTAATAATAAAAGCACTCCATTTATGATCAGCCTATATAACCCACTCTGAGTTATTTATTGTATATACAAGATAAAGACATAGACATATAGAAGTTTGTTTCTTTCTATTCCCTCTCCAAAGAGCAAAGCAGCTTTGGGTTCTTGCTTTTCATGCAAATAATATAAGAAATTAAAGTACACTTGATGAATTATTAGATACTGTTTGGTAATACAATAGTTATGTATTAAAGTATAAAAAGAAAAAGGGAAATAAAGCTTTAGGGTTTAATGACACGAGAAAGGAGGAGATGCAGGTGCAAGAATACAAGATGGTAATAAAAACTGTAACAAAGGTAAAAAAAACCCACTAGCAGTGGGTAATGGAGAAAATGCAAGTAAGAATACCGACAAGTTTATAAAACATGATCCTAAGTACAAAATTTTTGTTCACTGTCTTTAATGTTTCATCTTTGTGTGTGGTTGGATAATACGATATGTTGTGTGGTGTGTCGTTTGTTGGGGGGGGGGGGGGGGGGGGGTTAAAAATAAAAAAAAAAAAAAAAGCAAAAAAAAATTTAAAATAAATTTTTTAATTTTTTATTATATTAAAAAATTA